>FUFK010042450.1_pt1 | contig 18254 bp, 19 predicted proteins | sample 1021851 | NCBI WGS metagenome assembly FUFK01 (sample SAMEA51879418, study PRJEB19060) | metagenome
AAATGTATTTACAGATTATGAAATATATGATGTTCCAAAAGAATCAACATCTGGCATTTATCTACACGGAGACAATAGTTATGTTGAGTGTAATAATATAATTGATATCACAAAAGATTTTACATTTCATATTACATTTAAGCCAGATGACATCATACCTGACTATAATAAATCATTTGACGAATATTGTGTATTTAGTATTCCTGGTTGGGATACAACNATAGGATACAANTCATTNAATCGTTATAAGTTTGAGTGTTGGGATATTGGAAAAGAGTGTCATCAAATNACATCAGATTATGATTATCCAAAACTAACAAGGATTAGTGTAACTTACGATAAGTCAAATAGATTATTGACTATGTATCAAGACGGAAAGGAAGTCGGTAATAAAATCGTATCAAGAAAGTTATTAGATACTAAGAAAGAAAAGTTTTATATTGGTATCGCAGATTTAAGAGATGACGATAGAAAAAGTTTTCGTGGATTTGTAAGTGATTTTGCCTATTGGAACAAAGCACTACAAAAAAACGAAATACAAGAATTAACAGAAACATTTGGTTTGAGTTATATAACTGACACAGGACAATATAGTAGTTCAGAAAACTTAAAGATTTACTACGACTTCAAACACATACGATTAAATCAACCTTATCAATATGAAGAGGGTGAGATTGTAGATATGGTAAATCCAAGATTGTCAAAGTGTTATTCACAAACTTACAATTGTATTCCTAAACCATTAAACGAATTAGAACAAAAAAGAATATCTATTCCCGCCAGAAGAAATTCTACATTCGAAATGATTGAACACAAACCAGAGGGTTATTTAGAGGGTGGTTGGAAATCTGAATCAACAAGATTAAATCAGATTAGATTTTACAATCAAGTGATTAACAATGAATCCAATCTTACAACAGACGGACTTTCCACACTTAAATATACGAAAGTTTCCGATACAAGTCAAGGAAAATATTCATTTATTTCGGTAAAGTTATGAAGTTAGGAGTTTGCATACCATATCGTGATAGTGGAGACGGAGTTCGNCAAGGACATCTTGATAGATTGATACCACACTTAGANGAGTTCTTAGGTAAACAAGGTATTGACTTTACTTGTTATGTAGGACATCAGATTGATTATGAAAAGTTTCACAGAAGTGGAACTAAAAATATCGCATATCTTGAAGCCAAGAAAGATGGGTGTGATTATTTCGCATTTCACGACGTGGATATGTTGCCTTATGATGATTGTCATTATGGTCATCCCGGCGATTCACCAAAACACATTGCTACTTGGCTATCACAATGGGGTTATACACTAAGAGACACCGAATACTTTGGTGGAGTAGTGATATTTACAGCTGAACAATTTGAAAGAATCAACGGATACAATACCGAGTATGTTGGTTGGGGTATGGAAGATGACGACTTATATTGGAGATGTGTAGAAAAAGGTTATTACAAACAAGAAATACTTGGAGAGATAAAACAAAAAATGGTTTTATCATTAGACGGAAAATCCACACATATAAAAATAAATCCTTCACGAGAACTTAGAAGAATACCAACAGATAGTTTTAGGATTGATATCATTTGTAAGCCAGAAATACCCGAACACGAACCTGAACACCTAATCGGTAAAGGTAATAACAAATATTTAAAATATCCTATCTTATCTAAAATCGGATATGATTTTGGTATTGATTATAATAATTCAAATGCATTTGCTTGTTCAATGTGGGATTGGAAAAATAATCACATTTATCGTTGGAGAAGAAGATATCAGAATAATTGGACAAAAGTTAGTTTGATACACGACAAAGATAACAAGAAAATTAGTTTTCAAATCAACGACCAAGACTTAGGAGAAAAGTTTGGTATTCAACAATCAACNATATCATATGAAGAAAAANTAAAACGATANGCTAATGTTCCNTTTTGGNTNGGGTGTAATGACCCTAATGCTTGGGAAGGACAAAGGTTTTTCAAAGGAGAAATAGCAGAGATAAAAATGTGGAACGCCTATGATGATTTGGTTCTACATTACGATATGACTAAATCAATATGTTGTGACCAAGANTGTCGTAGATGTAAAGGAGACATNGTTAAAGATTTAAGTGAATATGGAAATCACGGACTAATATTCAATCGTAATATTAGATTTTTACAAAACAAAGAAGTCATTAAAGATAGTCCAGCACCACATAGAAGATATGGAACTATGGAGTGTATGTATCACGACGACGAGGGAATTGTAAACAATCAATTTCAAGGAGATGTAGAACAAACNTCTAAAAACGAAATNNTATACAGAAAGAAAATGCAAAANGGTGAAGTTGATATTGANAANTCAGGACTAAACTCAATGAAATATNATATACATAGTATCGACACTATTTATAATAGACACAAANTAATTAATGTNAAATTCAATGNCTAAAAGAANTNAATTAGAAAATCCCNTNTATACANANATGGANNNAAANCTTAATGAAGTTGGACCCGGTATGTGTTTGGCAAAGTGGACACAAGTCACACTACANNTACAAACCGGACATAATCACTCGTGCCACCACCCANGAACACACAAAATAAATACAAATGAAATTAAAAGAAATCCAAGTGCACTACACAATACTCAATATAAAAAACTTCGTAGAAGAGAAATGCTTACTGGCAAAAGACCAGAGGAGTGTGATTATTGTTGGAATGTAGAGGATAATTCAGATAGATTTAGTGATAGAACATTTAAATCACAAGAAAGTTGGTCCAAACCACACTTTGATGAAATTGTAAATCAAGATTGGAGAGAGGATTTTAATCCGAGATATGTTGAGGTAGCATTTTCAAATGCTTGCAATTTTAAATGTAGTTATTGTGCACCTGCTTTTTCAACAACCTGGATGCAAGAAATAGAACAACACGGAGCATATCCAACAACAGACAAATTTAATTCTTTAGAACATAATAGAGTTGAAAACAAAATGCCAATACCAAGACGAGACCCTAATCCTTATGTTGATGCTTTTTGGAAATGGTGGCCAGATTTATATCGTGATTTACATACATTTAGAATTACAGGTGGAGAACCTTTATTATCAAAAGACACTTGGAAAGTATTGGATTATATTATTGACGAACCTAATCCAAACAAAAAATTAAATCTTGCAATTAACTCTAATCTTGGTGTGCCAGATAATTTAATTGATGATATGATTGAAAAGTTAAAAAGAATTGAAGACGAAGATAGAGTTAAAGAATTAGTAATCTTTACATCAGTTGATACTTGGGGTCCACAAGCAGACTATATTCGTAATGGATTAGAGTTTAATCGTTTTTGGTATAATTTAGAAAAAGTATTGTCATCATTGGATAGAGCGGTTGTAACGATTATGTCAACTTATAATGCACTATCAGTTCCTAACTATACAAAACTAATTGACGGAGTTTATGATTTAAAAAAAACTTATGGTTCTAATGATAGATATTGGCAATCAGCGGTATTTTTGGATTCAAGTTATTTAAGATTTCCAACACACCAAACCGTACAAGTTTTACCACAAGTCTGGAATAAAAAAATATACGAACAAGCACAATTAGCAGACTTTTATTCCATACCTTCATTTGAAAAACAATTTTATGGATATTCAGATATTGAAATCCAAAAAATAAAAAGAATATGGGATTGGAAAGTGGCTAATTGGGACCAAAAAGAACAACAAGTAAAAGAACAAAGATATAATTTTGGTAAGTATTTTCAAGAACACGACAAAAGACGGGGAACAGATTTTTGTAAAACATTTCCTGAATTAGAGAAATTTTATCGAGAGTGTTTAGAGATAAAATTATGATAAGTATAAAAGACAAAACTAATGTTTGGTTTATTCCAAGTTATAGTCGTAATGCAGTTTCAACTTTCAGATTACAAGAACTCATAACAGATGATTTTGAATTAGACATAACAATAAAAACTGATTGGAAAAAACTTATTCAGTCAGAACAAAAGTTTGGTGGGGTTCTTTGTCTCAATGGATTGCATTTTGGAATTTTGTGTAAATATGATGAGTTCGGTGGGAGACAAATAGCAGGAGAAGTTTGGTCAATAATCGGAGAGGAAAAATACAATGATGTAGCACAAATAGACCTTGAACACAATTCAGAAGATATAGATAAAGNTTGGAGAGANATAAAATTTANTTATAAAAAAAATGAATCAATTACATTGGAAACAAAGGAAGGTAAAGTTACTACAATGTTAAAAGGTAATATAGCAGACTATAAAGATTCTTATTTATGGTTGGGTTGTGCAGACAATCACTTACATTCACCAGATGAATACAAAGGTAATTGGTTTGGTAGTATAAAAAAAATGAGAGTAATGGCAAAAGATAAATTATTTGCAGATTTTGACTTTAAAACAAAAACTCGTTATAAAGTTTACGATAAAAGTGGTAATGGAAATCATTTATTAAAAAAATTTATTAATGATGAAGGGCACGTGGTAGTATTTTGAAAAAGCAATGGAAAGAAAATTGGGATTTACCACCGATAGTTGAAAACGATACACCTTTTGAACAAAGGTATCCACACGAAATCGGAATACAAATTATGGATGTTTGTAATTTAAGGTGTGCTCATTGTTATTTAGAAATATTAGACGAGGACGGAGTTCCTTGGCAAANGGGTANANNNGCAAAAGGTAAAATGCCAATAGAAATGTTTCACAAGATAGCNGACAATTTACGAGATGTTTTACCACACGTCAATGCAGTAAACTTTACTGCGGTTGAAGCATTATTCCACCCACAAATTTGGGAAATCATTGATACACTACGAGAAATCAATCCAGATATTGGAATTAGAATTGATTCAAATGGTATGTTGTTAAATGAAAGAAACATTATAAAACTAAAAGAAAGAATGCCGATTGATTTAGGTGTATCATTAGACGGGTGTAAAAAAGAAACCGTAGAAAAAATTAAAACAGGTGTAAAGTATGATAGAGTAATTCGTAATATGAAACTACTAAAAAAACACGGAATTGCACCAAGAACAATTTTTGTATCAAGTAAAGACAATATAGATGAACTAATTGAGTATGTTGACTTTTGTTCAGACTTAGGAGTTGAGTCAATTAAAGTCAATACACTAATGCCTTACGAAGTCAAGTTCTCACCATTTACATTAGCAGGGACAAAGCCAGTTGAGTATGTTGATGAGATTTACAGAAAAGCTAAACTTAGAGCTTATGAATTAGGTATGGACTTTTTTTATCGTAGAACTTATGTTAAACCATTAGGTTGTGGTGGGGCTTCATACACTTTACAAATAGATGTTGAGGGTAATGTTTCACCGTGTGCTTGGTATACAAAAGATACACCATTTAGTTTATTTGGAAAAACCACTTGGACTAAACAAACCATATGGGGTAATTTAGTTACAGATGACCCAATGGAGATATGGCAAAGTCCTGAATCTATCAGATTTAGAAAAATACTACACGAAAGAAAATTGCCAGATACTTGTAAAGGTTGTCCACAAGGAGAGTTAGGGGTTACATAATGAAAGGTGCAAGACCAATACCAGATAAAACTTCTTATAATTTTATCACAAANAATATTAATGGTAAATCTATTTATGAAAAAAATCTTGTAAAAGACTTTTGNAATTCATATTCNGATTGGATTCAATCNTCAAAATTAAANAATTTACAAAATTTAAACAAATTNAAATCAATACAATTTGTNCACGGAACAGCACAATCATTTGATTTCTTTTANTTAAAACATCATAACAAAAGATTTAGAATATTNAGAGGTGATTTTATGTATCATCAGATAATGTTTAGAAATGAAATCAAGTGGGAATATATTTTTGATGATGAATTAAGAAAAGGGGACGCAGTAATTTTATCACTACCTTTTAGTGATTATGGTGATATTCATCCATTTACAGATATGATTTTAAATCAATGTGATAAATTNGGTATACCGGTTTTTGTAGATTGTGCTTATATGATAATGGCAAGAAACATAGAATTTGACTTCAATAGAAAGTGTATAGACGGAGTTTCATTTAGTATGAGTAAAGGATTTTATGGCGCAGAACATTTACGAATCGGAATAAGATTTACAAAAGAATATATAGATGACGGAGTTGAAGTATTTAATTCTTTTGAAATGGTAAATTGGATAGGGCCAGATATTGGTTTAAAATTAATTGATAGATTCGACACGGACTACTTACAAAACAAATATCATAAAAAACAATTAAAGGTTTGTAAAGAATTAAATATACAACCAAGTAAGTGTGTAATTTTTGGAATNACAGATAAAAATCATAAAGAGTTTGGGAACTATGATAGAGGAACAGATTGGAAACGAGTTTGTATTTCTAACCTAATTGGAGATATGGAGGACTTACATTGAAATATTTAGTAACAAATGGTTCGTCAGTTACAAAAGGTGGTGGATTTGAAAATTATCAATATAGACAAGATGTAAGAGATTTCTACAAATCAAAAGGTGTTGAGGTTCCTATTCAAGATGAATGCACATACACATATCATTTAGGTAAATTATTAAATTCTCAACCTATCAATTTAGCAAAATGTGGTAGTGGTATAAGAAGATTGGTTAGAACTTCATATGATTGGATTTACAATAATTTGGATAAGATTGAAGACACTACATTTATATTTGAATTACAAGACGGAATACAAATGGAAATATTTCTTACTGAGTATAATAAATTTGGAGTTGTTAATGGATTTATAGGTGAGCCAGAGTGGGGCGAAAATTATCATATGGTAATGAATTGGTTTGAAGATGATATATCACCAGACGAACTTACAGAAAAGTATAAATCAAAACTTAATATGTATCATCAAAACTTTTGGTCTTGGGAATATGAAGAACAAAGAACTTGGAGAGAAATAAATATGTTCTTTGCTTTTGTTGAAAAGATGAATCTAAATTACTATGTTAGTTTGGATAACTACAATGGAGATAAAATTTACACTATGAATAAAAGTAAAATAATTAACTTAGACGGATACTCTGATATATGGGGCTATGCGAGAAGTAAAAAATTATTAATTGAAGACGAAATAGGATTTGATGATAATCACATTGGATTAGAGGGTGGTAAAGTAGTGGCAGAAAAATTACATAGGTTTATAAATGAAAACTCTTAATATATTTCCGATAGATTGGAATTCACCTGATTGTGTGCCAGAACGAACTTGGATTATTCCAAATGAAAGAGATGATAATTTTAATTGGGTTACAGGTATGTTTCACGAAACAATCACAAACAAAATAAATTTAGACTTAAACTATAATCAATTAGAGGATATTAATCAGATAAAAAAACTATCAGACAAAAATATACCTTATAACATTTTTGTAAAGTTTTATCAGTTTAGACATTTAGTCGGTATAGATGTAGATAATGAAACAATAAAAGATGAACTATCTTTTTTCTACCACTACTTAAAAGATGATAAAAGTAAATTTATAATTGATGATATAAGACTTGGTAAATGTAAATTAATATTCGCTTCATTGACAGAATTTTCTAACGAAGATTATCATATGTATTTTACTAATTTTAAAAATCTTTTAAAACAATACGACATATTAGAAGAAAATGTTTTAATATTTGATTATCAAAATAATATGGAATCTCTAAACAAAAAGTATGAAACCAATATCAAGTTTAAGTATTACAATTGGTTAATGGTCGCTTGGCAACATTATCTAAAATTGCCAGATACTCAATCTAATTTTAAAAACAAAAACTATATTAGAGATAAATATTATATGACACTAAACAAAAGTGTTACTAAACAACATAGACTTTACTTGATGTATTTTTTGTGGAATAGTAATTTATTAGATAAAGGTTTTGTTTCATTTTTTCACGAAAAAGATAGTGAACAATACAAAGAACAATTTTTTGATGGGTTGGTTGGAAAACTAAGTAGAAGTAAAGTTCAAAAATTTTACAATTGGTTAAATGACAATCCATTATATGTTGATGTGAATTGGCAAGAACTAAAAGAATATTCACAGAATAATCAAATGCATAGTTCAGCACCAAATGAAGTCTTCATAGATAAAACTGATAATGCGTATAAAAATAGTTATTTCAACATACTAACTGAAAGTTCTTTTGTAGAGTCTGATATAGAGGGTTCACTTGACTTTTACCTTAACGAAAGAAATGTATTTCCTATCAATGCTTTTCAACCATACATTGCGGTCAATGGACAAGGTCATATGAAAGAATTAAAAAAATTAGGGTTCAAAACATTTCACCCGTATATTGATGAAAGTTATGATGAAGAAATAAGTGCCAACAAAAGATTTAGTATGATTGAAACGGAAATAGATAAATTATGCAGTATGTCTAAACAAGAAATACACGATTGGTATTGGAGTATGGAAGAGATTTACAAACATAACTATAATCATTTACATAATGTTTTTTATCCAACACAAATAAAAGGGTTTTTTGATGAGTTCATTTTTGAATAAAATAACTAAAAAAGATTTACTGACTTACTTTGAGGTTGATGAACAATTATTATCAAAAGATGTTATTGACTTTTTAGATAANTTGTTTCCCATTGAATACAATGAATTAAACTTTGAAGAATATCAAGAGTATATGACATTGGTTCTACAAATTCTAAACAAATTATCGTTTGATATAGACTTTGATAGAAATTGGATTGTTATTTTACAAAATATAGTTGACAAACAAAAGAAAGATGTTGTCAATTCACTAAAACCAACTTGGTTCAGAAATGACAAATTTTATGTTATTGATAAAAAATTCTGCACAACAAACACAGAAGTCTTGGATTGGAAATATCAATTAGCAGTTAGAAATATAATTTTTTCTAAATATTTGTTTGATGTTGAAAATGTTTATGATTTTGGTTCTGGTAGTGGAATAAATATTTATTTGATAAATCAGTTATTTGAAAAGATAAAATTGCACGCTAGCGATAGTTCAAAAGTATCAGTTGAAATATTAGAAGAATTAAATAACTACTTGGGTATTGATGTAGATTATGATATGATAGATATAAAAAATAAAATTGACATTGATATTGAACCAAATAGTGCAGTCATTACGACTTCTGCACTTGAACAAGTAGGTGGTGATATTGATAGTTTTATAGATTTTGTTTTGGAAAAAAAACCAAAAAGAGTAATAAACATTGAACCTATATTAGAATTTTCACACAATAATGAATTTGATAACTTGATGAAATTATATTGTGAAAAAAGAAACTATCTAAAATATTATTATTCAAAACTATTACAATTAGAAAGAGAAAATAAAATAAAAATATTATTTAAAAAACGAACAAGAGTTGGTGGATTGTTTATAGAGAACTCAGTTATAGTGTGGGAAGTATTATGAAAATATTTACAATTGATGTGAAGTGGCAGGACTATAAACCATCAAACGTGTTAGACTGGTTAGGTATTGATTACACATCAATTAAAAGTCTAAAGTCAATACCTAATCGTCCCAATGATATTTGTTTAGCATCACAAAAACAATTTGGTGACGGAACAATAGAAAGGTTTGATTGGAACGAGGGAATACCTAATGCGATTGAAGAATTGTCATCAAAATTTAAAAAAGTAATTTTAATCAATGACGATTACACAGGCCAATGGCCTAAGAAAGTTGGTAATACCTATGTGTTAGGTTTAGAATTAAAAACATTTGATAGAAAAGGTTCAAGTAAATTTAGACAACTTCAAAATAATGACAAGTATTATTTCAATTATGTTTATTATAGAAGTTTTTACGAAAAATCAAAGTATGTTGATAATCCAAGTGATTATCCAAAACTTATACAAAGTATGAAAGACACCATTAGAGAAAAAGCATATTTAAATATGAACAAATATCCAAAGTCTCACAGACTTGGCATTATAATTAAATTATTAGAAAATGATATTTTTGATTTGGGATATAATTCAATGTTATGTGCACCAATGGACTATGAAGATTTTCAAAAAAGAATTACAGATATAGATACANGTTCATACAATTATAGTTTTTTAGATATTGATAAAAAAACTATGGATATGGTTAACGAAAGATTACCNATTATACTACAAGATGAAGAAAAGATAGAGGGTAGTCCAGGTAATTATACAGGAGCTGATACGGTTGGAATACCGTATGATTATATGTTAAACTCTTATTTTACATTAGTTACGGAGAGTCATAATAGAGAAGTAGATACTTTTATAACGACAGAAAAACTAACAAAGCCCTTGCTGGGTATGCACCCTTTTATTTTATTGGGACAACCTTACACTCTAAAACATTTAAAAGACAAAGGGTTTGAAACCTTTTCAGANGTAATTGATGANAGTTANGANAACGAAGTAGATGACACTATAAGGTTTAGTAAAATTGTTAACGAGTGTAATAATTTATTTAAAAACAATACACAAAAAGATTTACATAATTTATATTATGATGTTTTATATGACAAATTAGAACACAATTATTATAATTATATAAAAGTTATAGAAAAAGAATTCCAAATAATAAAGGATATTATTGATGACAAAATCTAAATTATTAATCACAGGTGGTTGTAGTTTTTCATCACCAAGAGGTATAAAAGAAAAAAAAACTTGGGTAGAATATTTTCAAGAAAAGTATGATTATAAATTTTATTATCATAGTGGTTTAGGAGCAGCAGGTAATGATTTAATTGCACAACGACTTTTGTGGAGTTTAGATGATGCTAAACAAAAAAACTATAAAGATATAACTATGGTAGTAATGTGGAGTGAAAACATTAGAAATGATATTTTTACAAATGATTGGTCATTAGATATGGATACAGATAACGGAGACATAATTTTTACTGATAATATTTGGTCCAATTTATTAGATGATGAAAAATCTACACACAAAATTACATCAGGTTTTATAAGACCAGGCGGTAAACCTTATGATGAAGAATTTTATAGAAATGAAAAACAAAGAAATTGGATATTAGATTATTATAAATTTTACAATGAAGAATTATCACTTATGAATACTTTAAAAAATATATTACTAATACAAAATATTTGTAAATCTGACGATATAAAATGTATTATGTTTATTATGAAAGATATNTTNNAAAATNTTGANAANTATCCACAACTAAAATATTTGTATGACCTTGTTGATTGGGATTTATTTTTACTATATGAGGGTAAATATGGATTGTATGAATACACCACTATAAATGATTTAGAATATTGGTCAGACGGATTTCATAGTAAATTTCCAGCACACAAAAGTTTTATAGACCATTTTGACAAGGATATAAAAAAACTATGTTAAAGTTTGTATATGATAGAAAAATAGATGACTTCTTTGTTCCTAATTGTTATCCNATAAAANATAANTTTTATGATGANATAANTNNNTATATCAAAGAAACTGGNAAAGAACCNATTGTNCACCCNTTNTTTAGAGANTTACAAAANGAAAAGTTTCTGATAGATGATGTTGAAAAAGATTTTATATATCCGGTTGAACAATTTGGCGCTATTGATAAATTGATAGGAGAGGAAAAGGAATATAAAGAACATTGTTTTTTAAATCATATTCGTAAAAGTTCATTGGATAAAATAAAAAACAACAATGGTAAAATAGTTGTATTATCGCTTGAGGAAAGTAGAATAGAACTACACTCAATAATTTTTTTACATAAAAAATTAGATGAATATGGTATTGATAAAATTTATTATATAACAGGAAATAATTGGTCCACATATGATAATTACAAATTGTGGTGTGAGAATAAAAGTTTAGAAATTAAAGTAGTTATGATAAATTCTAATGAACAACTATATTTAAAAGGTCAAGACTTATATAAAAATCACGGAACTTTCGTAAACGTTGATGAGTTAGATAACAAAAGAGAAAAAAGGTTTCTTTGCTTTAATCGTAGAATCAGACCACACAGATACGCAATGATTGCTATGTTTCATCACAACAATTTACTAAAAAATAATTTAGTTAGTTATTCATTGGAACGAGGAAAAGATTTAAATCATTTAGGACAAAACGGACCAGACCTACACACTATGACCACCATTATGGGTAAAACAATTTTAAGAGATTCGTATATGTCTTACTATAATGAACTCGTTGAACTATCACCAATGACGATAGATTATGAAAATCTTACAAATATAATGGGACCTGGTCACGAAAATAAAGAACCTTATTCAAAAACATATTTTTCAATCGTAACAGAAACACCATTTCCAGAAAGAAATTATTTTTCATCAGAAAAAATATTTCGTCCTATGATTCAATATCACCCGTTTATAGTTTATGGTTCGCCATTTACTTTAAAAAGTTTAAGAGAATTAGGGTTCAAAACATTTAGTCCATTTATAGATGAGTCATATGACGAAACAATATCACCATTTAGAAGAATGCAAAAAATAACAAAAGAAATAAAAAGATTATGTAGTATGAGTGATACAGAAATGCACAAGTGGTTTTTAAGTATGAAAGATATTTTGATTCATAATAGAAACTTGATGTATGAGTATGGTAAAAAATATGAAGAGTCGCAAATGAAAATTTTTAAGGAGATTGATAATGATTCTATTTGTAGGGTGTAGTTTTACTTGGGGAGCAGGTTTACAATATGAATATTTAATTGAAAAAGAAAATTATTCTTTTGAACAAATACAAAAAATGATACCACCAAATTATTTTTTAGAACATTGTTCACATAAAGCAGATAAATATAGACAAGAAAAACACTTTCCCAATATAGTAGCAAAGTATTTTGATAGTGCTTATTGTCTTGCTAAAAATGGAAATGGTGGTAATAATGATGAAATAAAAAATTTACTTTATGATTCAAGTATGAGAGTTTTAGGTGGTCAAGGTCAATGTAAATTAGTGGTAGTTCAATTTACTGATTGGCAACGTTCTCATCATAGCGAACACAAAATTACTGATTTAAAACAGATTGAAAAAATCGCAAAATATCAGATTGACTCAATTAGAAATGCTATCGGTGATACTAAGTGGGTTGGTATTTCTTGGTTTGAGGATATGGGTAAAGTTATGAAAAAACATTATCCACAAAATTATGTTCCAATATTTGAAAGTGGTGAGGAATTAACAGGTTTTGAAAAACTTTGTAATGAGGGTGGTAATCGTTCACACCCTTACACAATCGCAGGTTGGGGAAAAGATAAAGGTGGATATATTCCAGATACTCATTTCAATTCGTATGGTCATCAGTTCATAGCAAAACAAATAATAAAAAAAATTAAAGAAAACGATTTGGTTTGATATTTATATACAGAGTCAAATGGTGCTAACAGGTAAAAACCAAAGACCCAACCGACCATTTAGACTATAAACTTAACGGGGGCACTTTATAGTGTCCTTACATTTGTAAGGATTTTTTTATGTTCAAATATAAAACTGAGGTAAGCACATTACCAGAAGTTAAGGTTTTTACGCCTGAACCATACACAGATTATCGTGGAACAATGTGGACCTATTGGGAAAGCTCAATGGATACACCACAATCTAAAATATCTAAATTTACTCGTTCAAGAAAAAATGTTCTACGAGGATTACACGGAGATAATGAAACTTCAAAACATATCACTTGTGTTTATGGTGCATTTTACTTAGTCGTAGTTGATTATCGTGAGGATAGTCCAACTTATCTACAATGGGATAGTTTTACACTTGATGATAAAAATATGAAAAGTGTATTGGTTCCACCAGGTTTTCTAAACGGACATTTATGTTTATCAGACGAGTGTGTATTTCACTACACTCAATCTTATCCAAATGAATATGTAGATTGGAAAGACCAAATATCAGTTAAGTGGAATGACCCAATGTTAAAAATAAACTGGCCAATAGATAATCCAATATTATCGGAGAGGGATAAATGAAGATAGGATTTTTTGGGTGTAGTTTTACTGAGGGTGGTGGACTAAATTCGCCGGTGTTTAACGAATACGCAATAAAAAATAATTTAATACCAAAAGAATATGAGGGTGAATATGAAAAAACAAGAAAAGGTTTTAGATATTCTACTTTAATTGGAAAAGATTTAAATTGTGAAGTTGAAAACTTTGGTAAAGGTTGTAGTTCTAATGAGTATATTTTTAATCAATTATACAAACACCACGAAAAATTTGATATTTGTGTTGTTCAATTGACAATATATTCAAGGAGATACCAATGGGACGAACACAAAGAAAAATTTGAACACATAAATGATATTGATAATTTTACTTTAAACAGATTTAATAGAGAATATGCAAGAGACCAAGTATCAATGATGATAAATTTATTTGATAGTTTAGACAAAAAAATATATTGGATATTTCACGAGGACATTCCTAAAAATTTAAAAAGTAATAATTTAATTTATTTTGAACCAAAAGGACATTTACACGATTTTGTAATGAAAAATAAATTAACTTTTAAACACGAGACAAACGGCTACTATGATGATTTACATTATTCCATTGAGGGAAACAGAATAATTGCAGACAAAATATTGGAGAAAATAAATGGAAAATAGAAAATATTTACCGACACTAAATGAGTTAATTGATAGATTAAGTATTCATCAATTGAAAGAAGTTTTTATACCAGAGAATAAAGAAAACTATGCGAAAGAAATTAAAGATATGATGTATGATATTGATTTAATTTTAAAAGAAAACAATGGAAAAATATCTGCAAAGACCATAAGAGCTATCGTTGTATTGGCACAAATGAATACACATATTTGGTATAACGAAACAAAAGTTCGTAATGGAGAAAAGGGTGGAAATCTACATTTGACACACGGACTAAATGGTATTCGTAATGTCGCAGGTAATAAAATAGCAGAGTGTATTGGTGGTAGAAAAGATTACAAAACAGATTGTTTAGCAGCAGAGTTTAAAGATTGGGAAATTAGTTGGGAAGATGAAGTTTAAAGAAACAAAAAGTCGTTCAACATCAAAATCAGTTACTTGGAGAATTATAGCATTTCTTAATTCTTGGTTTATATTGGTTGTAGGATTAACAGATATTCCACTTTGGAATGCTTTGATTATGAACTTAACTGGCATTTTATTTTTCTATATACACGAAAGAGTTTGGGATAATTTTGACTATGGGAGATACATTGAAGAATCTAAATAAATATCCACAAGTTAGAGAGGTTCCTTTTACTAAAAAGGACTTGATTGACTTTGAAGAGAAAATAGTTTCTCTATGGGAAGACGGACAAATAAGAGCACCAGTTCATTTATCAAATGGTAATGAAGATGAATTGATAGAAGTGTTTAGTAAGATAGATTATAGTGATTATATATTTTCTACTTGGAGAAGTCATTATCACGCATTACTTCACGGAATTTCACCAGAGTGGATTGAAGATAAAATATTAGAGGGTAGGTCAATATCATTATGTAATTTTGACCATAACTTTTATTCATCAGCGATTGTTACAGGTGTATTACCTATTGCACTTGGAACCGCTATTGGATTGAAACAACAAGGTTCTAAACAAAAAGTTTGGTGTTTTGTTGGCGATATGACTTTTGAAACAGGTATATTTTATGAGTGTCATAAGTATGCCAGAAACTTTGATTTACCATTATACTTTGTAGTAGAGGACAACAAGGTTTCCACACAAACACCAACAAAAGCAACTTGGAATAAAACAAGGGATATTCCTGATGATGTAGTTTATTATGAATACGAATCAAAATACCCGCATTACGGTACAGGCAAATGGGTAATATTTTAAATATCATAAATAGTGATGAGCATTATCACAATGTAGATAATGTTAATTATATTCCTTGCTTGACGGGACCTTTTCTTTGTAGTGAGTTAAGAAACTTTACAATAAATGAATTAACTATTGATGAAGTAAAAGATGAGAAATGTATTTATGTTATTGAAATAAGATGTAATGACGGATTAAAAAAAGTTTTTGATTTACTACCACAGAAACTTATTGATTTGGTAAATAATGATAAATGTTCTATTGTAATTGATTATGAACACGAAGGCAACTTAGATAGGAAATACTTAGAAAAGTTCCAATATAATATACAAAAGAATAAAGAAAAAGTCAAGCTAAAAAATATTTTTATTTTAACAGGTAATTTAATTGAATTAGAGGGTTATGGAGTTGATGTTGTTCCTTCTATACACTTTTTAAACAATATGTCTTTTGACGCCTATGATTCAAAGTTTAGAAGAAATACAGATTTGGGATATGTTTGGAAAATGCCAGATATAAATAAAATAGATATTGATAAAAAGAGTAAATTGTTTTTAACATTTATTAGGAACTCACAAAAACTTCATAGAAAAACATTAGCATCTTATTATCAGTATCACGATTTATGGAAAGACAACAATATTAGTTTTTTAAAAGTTGAGTGGGACGGACCACACGGAAGTGGTGAAGTAGATTATCTTCCTAACAAATATCAAAATAGTTTATTGGAACTTGAGGATTTAAATCCTATTGAAATAGATACAAAAAATTTAAAAGATAAGAGTGGATTTAACACTATGTTTGCAGACAGAAGTGATTTATATTTAGAAACATTTTTTAGTGTTGTGTCGGAAACATTATTTGAACAAGAAGCCATATTTCTATCAGAAAAAGTTGCCAAACCATTATTAAATCTACACCCGTTTATTGTGATGTCCACACCACACACTTTAAAAAAATTACGAGAATTAGGTTTTAAAACTTTTGGAAGTTTTATTGATGAGACTTATGATGAAGTTGACGACAATAAAAAAAGAGTTGAATTGATATTTAAAGAACTTGATAAAATTAGAACCACACCAATAGACGAATTAAAAACTTGGTGGAAAAGTATTGTTCCTATATTGGAACACAATCAAAAACATTTTTTAAATTTGATGAATATGAAAACAAATAAAGTAAAATTATTGGAGAAAATAAATGACTAAAATATTAATNACAGGNGCATCAGGTATGGTNGGAAAACATTTAGTAGATATGTGTTTAGANAAAGGATATTATGTAAGAGGANNNGATATNAGATTAGANGATAGATANTTAGANGAAAANTATTGGGGAGATAACTTTGANTTCTTTCAAGCAGATTTAAGAGACTTTGATAGATGTAAAGTTTTAGTTGATGATATTGATGTGGTGTTTCACGTNGCAGGAGTTAANGGTTCACCAAANAGAGCAGCTGAACAACCAAATGATTACTTTACACCAATGTTNCAAATGAATACCAATATAGCNGAGGCGTCAAGATTAGAGGGTGTTGATTGGTATGTTTACACTTCTACGGTTGGAGTATATCAACCAGCAGAGGTTTTCAAAGAAGATGATGTATGGACAACCTATCCAAGTGAAAACGATAAATATGCCGGTTGGGTAAAACGATTGGGTGAATTACAATTAGATTGTTTTGAAACTCACTATGGATTGAAAAATTATTCAATAGTCAGACCAGCNAATATCTATGGAGAGTATGATGAGTTCGGAGAAGAATCTACGGTAATCGCATCATTAGTCAAGAAAGGTTATCATAACGACCTATTATCAGTATGGGGAGACGGAACACCAATAAGAGATTTCATACACGCAGAAGATGTAGCAAGAGGTATATTGATGTCGTATGAAAACCAAATTACAGAACCTATCAATTTAGGTAGTGGGGACGGAGTTCGTATTAAAGATATCGCAAGTATTGTAGCGACACACTACGGAAAAGAAATAGAATACGATACAACAAAACCAAATGGAGATAACAAAAGACTTATGGATATGACACGAGCAAATAGTTATGGGTTTTATCCAGAAGTAGATTTAGAAACAGGAATAAAAAGGGTAATAAAATATTATGAGTCTTTACAAAAATAAAAATGTAGTAGTAACAGGTGGAAGTGGTTACATTACAAATCCAGTTGTTTCTATAGGGACAACTGAAAGACATTTTAATCATAGATTTGTAGGATCAGCATCAAACTCAGTTAATGTTACTGGTGGTGCTCAATTGACACCAACAGATGCAATTTATGACTCAAAAACAGGTATCTTAACATTAACAATTCCAAATCACGGATTAACCACTGCCAATACAGTTTCTCTTGATAATAATTCTTTAACATTTAGATGTTCTAGAGATAATTATTCATCAGATCATCCATATC
>FUFK010853266.1_pt1 | contig 18246 bp, 15 predicted proteins | sample 1021851 | NCBI WGS metagenome assembly FUFK01 (sample SAMEA51879418, study PRJEB19060) | metagenome
GAAGCAAACGATCGTGTCTCATTCCCAGATTTATAGACATGAAAAGCCTCCTGTTTCTTGGACTTTATTTTCGTTGTCCAAGAAACGGGAGGCAGTTCATTTTCTCAGCGGGGGCTTTTTGTGAACAGAACGCTGCGGCTTTTGATGCTGCAGCTTGCTTCTCCCACCCACCCTCACGACCGACAGGTGGGAGAAATCTTTGGGCACGCCCCTAACGAGCTGGACGCTAGGGTAGACGAGCTAGGGGCGTACCTGGGAGGCACGCACGCCGGTACGGATACCGGCAGCCTCCATGCGAGTGGACTCGTAGCTCACCGTGCGCAAGCCGGAAGAGGCGGCGATTGCCTGAGTCTTTTCTCGCGTATTTTCCTGACGCTGGGTGGGTAGAAAAACCCAGCGGCGCTGGACCGCGAAGCTGATCGGGATCAGAATCAGTTCGGTCAGGATCTTGGCGACCAGCAGGGACGCGCCCAGGCCGGTCAAAGCTTCCATCAGAGCCGCGTTGGCTGCGAGGATGCCCACCGCCAGCACGGTGTACCGTACCAGCGAGGAGGATACCGAGGGGCGTGCGCCTCCGTCGTGCATGAGCATTCGGTTGACGGTGAAGTTCGTCAGCGCCGAGATGATGCGGGCACCGACCACGGCTGCCAGTAGCGGAGCACCCATGCCCACCAGGACGAAGAGGGCGATAGCATCCACGAGGAAGCCGGTCAGGAAAGACGATGCCAGGAAGGCAAGCAGCGGTGCATAAATGAGCGCCGAGTCCTGCAGAGGCCTAAAGTGGCTGGTCGGGTTGCCGGGCTCGTAGACCTTCACGATGGGTACCTGCACCAGTTCCACGTCTGCGCGGGTTGCGCGTAGCAGCATGGAGAACTCGTACTCGTACTTATCGCCGGGAATCTGCAGCAGCCAGTCCAGAATCTGCGGGGTGAAGCCGCGCAGACCGGTCTGGGTGTCTGCCACGCGGGCTCCGGTCGCCAGGGCGAAGAAGCCTACGGTTGCGCTGTTGCCAATTTTGGAGCGCAGCGGCACCTTGGTACCTTCTTCGCCGGCGTTCGGGTCGGGCTTGGTACGCACGCCGAGGATGATGCTCCTCTGCCCTGCCGCCGCGGCGGTTTCGGTGCGCACACCCACACGGAAGATATCCCGAGGTAGGTGCTGGCCGTCCGCGTCGGCGGTGACGATGACCTCGCCGGGGCGGTTTGCTTTCGCCCAGGCGATGCCGGTGCGCAGTGCCGCACCCTTGCCTTTGTTGGCGGGGTGGGTCTGCACGGTCACGCCGTCGATGCGCAGTTCGGTAAAGATGGGTGCGTAGGCGCTACCGGATCCGTCGTCAATCACGAGGATTTCGGCGTGCGGGTCCTGTTCGCACAGGGCCCGGGCAAGGCGGACCAGTGATTGGTCCGGCTTATAGGCGGGTATCAGGATAATCACGATGCGCTCCCTGCAATGTAGAGAATGTCGCTGGTGCCACGTTCCTTGGTGCCACCCTGCGGGCGGTTGACCAGCTTGTTGTTGAAGACCATGGCGGAGGAGCCACCACCGTCCAGGTTGTAGGCGCTCACGCAGCCGAGGTCCTTGAACATCTGAGCGAACTCGGGCATGGTCACGCCGCGCGAGTAGTTGGTGGAGCGGCCGTCGACCACGATGAAGACCAGGTGGTTGGTGCCGAGCACGCCCACACCGGTTCGCGGTTGGTTGCCCTGGATGGAGTGGTTACCGAAGTTGGTGTCCACCTCGACGCTGTCGATACCGTCGACTACCGCGGAGTCCTTGACCAGCGCGGGGCCGAAGGAGAGGGTGTTCCATACGCCTTCGTTGACGAGGGTCTGGGCGTTGGTTGCGGTTTCGTCGTAGAGCTTGACGGAGCCGTCGCGGTAGAAGGCTAGGCCTTCACGTGCGCCGGAGTCACGGTAGACGACACCGTTTCGGATCACGATGCCGGTGGTACGGAAGCCGTAGTAGTCGCCGTTGATCGCCCAGATGCCGTTGTGTTCGGAGGCAATGTTCGAGGGGGTGTCGATGATGTTCTGGCCGAACTTGTTGTTGGCGAAGGCGCTTCGCAGCAGGGTTGCGTTGTTGAGCTTGATGTCTGCTACGAAGGAGACGACCGCATCGGAACCGCTGCCGGTGGTGTTGGAGGTGATGGTGATCGAGCCTTCGTTAGCGGTGAGGCTCTGGCCGTTGACCTTCACGCCGGTCAGTTCGGTGGGATCTGCGGTGGCGGAGCCGGAGGCGCTTGCGTTTGCCTGAGCTGCTGCCGCCTCGTAGGCGGTGGTGTCTTCGATTTCAGTGTGCTCTGCCAGGTAGCGGTTGTAGGCCCAGCCTGCGCCGCCGCCGACTACTGCGAGTGCGCCGAGGCCGCCGCCGATGAAGATTCGACGGGTGAGCTTCTTCTTGGCTAGCTTCTGCTCTGCTGCGGTTTGCGCTGCGTTAGCTTGTTCTGCTGCGGTCTGGGTTGCCTGGTCAATGCTCTGAGTCATGTTCTGTTCGTTGTTCATGTCTCTAGAATGCCGGTCTATTCTCTGCGCCAGGCATGACTAAGCTGTGCAGAAGCTATGTATGCTTATTCATTCCAAACTTTTTTATTACTGCCTATGCTTTATTACCAGATGGCGCTATGCATATATGTGTATAAACATGTGTATTGGCTTTGTACTCCACATAATTGAGAACCCGGTGGGCAACCTGTCCTCGCGCACACACCTGAGAGTGCATCCTCAAAAACTGCGGGCACGAAAAAACCGGCTGAGCACCCCGTGCGGGGCCTCAAGCCGGTTCATCATCTATGAAATACGCTCGGTCGATATGCACCGAATCATTCCGCGTATTCTTTATGCCTCATCCTCGTAGGACGCGTACTTTTCTGCGTATGCCGAGTAGTCGTCCTCGTCGTCATAGCGACGGCGGGACGAATCGGAGGACTTCGTTTTCTTCGCGCTGCTGAGCTCGCGCTCGAGTGCGCTGTAGTCGGTCTCGGGGCTGAAGTACTTCATCTCCCGAGCCTGCCTTGTTGCTTTAGCCTTCTGACGGCCGCGCCCCATGGCGTGACCCCCTCTTTCATCCTGTCCGAGGCGAACAGCACGCGCGGCGCATCGCTCTCGGATCGTTCAACAGTCTTTACTACACTATAGAGTACCCTGTTTCAGCCCTGAATGTCTCGCTCAACGGCACCTATTTTGCGTATCAGAGCACTTCTTCGCACCGGAACAACCGTTTTATTTTGCACCCGCGGCTTTTTTACCCCAGACGCCACACACCCTATATAACACGTAGCCCCGCACCGGATATATCACTACATCCGATGCGGGGCGAGTGTCTCTCCTACCGGCTCACTCACAAGACCGGGTTCAGAGAGGGTACCGTGCAGGTCATGACATCCCGCACGGGGTCTAAGGGAGAGCCCCCTGCCGCTGAGCCTGCGGCAAGGGAGCCGCGAAGGAGCTGCTAGCTTGCGGTAAAGGAGCCCAGCGAGGTGGCGTTAGAAGCCAGGGTGGTACTGGAGGCATCCACGCTATCGGTGGTGGTGTACACGGTGTAGCTCTCGCCCTTGGTGATCTTGGAGCTGGAGACCAGGATCAGTGCGGTGCTGGAGTTAGTCACCTTGTAGTTCGCCACCACGTTACCGGAGGAGTCGGCAACCTGTACGGTGGTGCCGGCGCTCAGGTTCGATACGTTGCTGATCTTCACGTAGCCGCTGGTGGAGTTGGTCGAGGGCGCCTCGAACATGTCACCGGAGTTACCCGCGGCCACGGTCGTGCCGTTGAGCAGCAGGTCGCCGTTGGTGTCCAGGGATGCGTTACCACCGGTGAAGGGACCGTTCACAATCAGCGTGCCACCGGAGAGGGTTGCCGTACCGTTGGAATCGATGCCGTCGCCGTTCGTGTTCACGGTGACGGTACCGCCGGAGATGTTGATGGTTGCGTCGACGACCTCGAAGGTGCCGCCGCCACCCATGCCGCCACCTGCGCCACCACCAGCCGGGGGCTGACCCATAGTGCCCGAGGGAGCCTGACCGCCACCTGCCGGTGCCTGACCTGCGCTACCGCTGGGCGCCTGGGGTGCAGAGTTCTGGCCGCCCTGCGCGCTCTGCTTAGTCGAGGTTGCAGTAGTCGAGGTTGCAGTAGCCGACTCAGTGCTGGTCGAGCTAGTGCTGGTCGAGGTGGTGCTGTACGAGGCGTTGATACCGTCATCGGAGCTGGTCACGTTCACGGTGCCGTCCAGGATGTTGATGTACTGCGCCTCGATACCCTCGTTCGCCTGGGTGATGTTCAGGGTACCGCCGGAGATTTCAAGCACGCGCTCAGCCTTGAAACCGTCATCACCTGCAGAGATGTTCACGGTACCGCCGCTCAGGCGCACCCAGCCGCGGTTGCCGTCGGTGTCGTTAGTTGCCTTGATGCCGTCCTTGGTTGCGGTCACGGTGATGGTGCCGTCCAGGATATCGACGTAGTCCTTACCCTTGATGCCGGTGTTTGCCGCGTTCACTTCCAGGGTGCCGGAGGCAATGACCAGGCCATCAGAGGTGTGGATACCCTCTTCGTACTTACCTTCAACCTTCAGGGTACCTTCGCCCGCCAGGGTCAGGTCGCTCTTGGAGTAGATAGCTGCGTCGGGGCTACCACTGGCGGTATCCGAGTAGGAGGAGCCGTCAGAGACGGTGTTGGTGGTACCCGAGGCGGTGTAGATAACGACCTCGTCCGCCTCAACAACGTTGATAGCTGCACCGGTGGAGTTGGTGATCGTCGCGTTGTTCAGGATCAGGCGGACCATGTCGCTGTCGGCTGCCTCAACCTTAATCTGGCCCTCGTAGGTGCCGGTGAGCTTGTAGTTGCCCGCCTTGGTGATGGTGATGACGCCGTCGCTGACGGTCACGCCGTCGGTCGCGGTCGGGTTAGAAAGATCGATAGTAACTTCGCTGGAGGAGTCCCAGGTGACGTCCTTCGCGGAGTAGTGGGTGTCCTCGGCGAGCTTCGCGCCGCTCTTCACGTCGGTGGAGAAGGAGTCTGCCACCTTCGACGTGGTGCCCGAAGTGCTCGAAGCGGAGGTACTGATTGCACTCGAAGCGCTGGCATTCGATGCCGAGGTTGCCGAGCAGCCGGTCAACGCCAGGGCTGCCAGGAGGGTAATGGAGGTTGCGCTCTTAATCATATTGCTCTTTTTCACGGGTTTTCCTTTGTGTTTGGGTGACCACTCGCGTAGAGCCAGCGCCACAGGGGTAAGACGTATGTGAAATGTGAATATGTGTGAGAGCGGTTATTGCCTGTGTGGGGCGAATAAAGCCGATGTTGCGCTTGGTTCGGGGGATATAGATGAGGGGCTGGGGGTGCGGGTAAGGTAGGTGCACTACCCTACCCGCGCATCCCAGATTGCTGCTTTAGCCAGATTGCCGTTTTAGGCGGCTGCGAAACGCTCGGTCAGCAGCTTCTGGTAATCCTCTTCGGTCATGTCGCCCACGTTCAGGCGGGTGCCGTCGACCGGTTCCAGGTGCATCCAGTTCTTCAGGGTTTCTGCCCACTTGTTGCTTGCCAGCTGCGGGTTCAGCGCCGCCATACCGGTTGCAAACTTGGAAATCTTCGCGGGGGTGATGCCCGCATCCCAGAGGTGCTGGTCTGCCACGGAGGGCTCCACGCCGGACTTGGTTTCGATGATGACCGCGTTCGGCAGGCCGTAGGTGGTGCCGACCAGGTTGCCGTGGAAGTTACGGTAGTTCACGCCCGCCATGAGGATGTTCTCGGACATGGGGGTCCAGGTCAGGGCGTTATCTACGGTCATACGGGAGGCGACCGGGTTCTTCTCGCTCTGCGGCAGGAAGACCGTGGTACGGCGGTAGCCGGTGGTCAGAACCGCCTCCAGCTTGTGCACGGGGCCGGCGAGGATATCGCCGAGTGCTGCGGTGATGTACTCGTGACCTTCCACGGTGAGCGTATCGCGGTTCTCGAAGGTGTACGGGATACGCTTCTTGACGGTCATATCCTGCTCACCGTCGGTCTTGACCTCCAGGAAGGTCAGCTCCGAGTCCAGGTAGCTACGGGTACGAATCTTGAAGGTATCGTCGCGGCTGTAGGCTGCCGAGTGGTAGCTCTGCATCTGCGGGGTGTCGAAGTAGACCGAATCGTAGGCGAAATCGCGCTGGCCATCGATTTCCATGACGGAGGCGTCTGCATCGAGCGTGGAGAGTACCTTGGCGGCAGTTTCTGCGTCGACAATGTACTTGCGGTCCACGCGGGTCTGCATGGCTGCCTTCTCGTTCATGGCTTCGAGGCTGATGCTCTTCCACTCTGCGGGAATGATGTTTGCGGCTGCGTTAGTCATGGGTCTTCGTCCTTCTGGGGTGCCGTCCCTGCGTTTTGGGCTGTGCGCTGGGGCGGCGTGTCGTGGGTATCGGAGATGTTTGTGCAGTAGGAGTGAATCGGAGGCTTAGATACCGGCTAGTCTTACTTGCCTACCGGGGTGCGCTGGAGCGGAACCATCCGGGTGTCCAGGGTGGTGTGCGCCTCGGCGGTGGATGCTACCGGCTGGCGGGTTGCGGTCATCTGCGGTGCTACCGGCTGAGCTACTGCCGAGATGGGTGCTGCGTTAGCCGGTGCCGCCTCCACTGCCGCGGGGGTGCCGCCCTCGGTGGTTTCCTTGGACTGGTAGGTGACGGTAGCGCGGGTCAGGTTGTTCACCATGTCCAGCTCGGTAATCTTTGCCGAGGTGACGGTGTAACCCAGGCGAGCGCTCAGGTATGCCTTGAGCTCTTCCTCGTCGCTGATCGCACGATCGGCGGTAACGGTCTGAGTCTGATCGGTAGAGACCGGGGCGCTACGCGAGTCGAGGACCGCGATGAGGCCGACCAGGGTAGCCATGAGGCCGAAGGCGATGTACGCCGGGCTAATGTTCACACCTGCGATCATGCCGACCGAGAGGGCTACGAAGTAGTAACCCACCTCGCGCTGGCTCAGGGCGGTGGAACGCAATCGGATAATCGACAGGACACCGAAGAGGCCCATACCCATAGCGGATGCGTTCGATCCGGCGGATACCAGCGCCACCGAGACGGTGAAGATGCCGGCGTTGATGACCGCGTAGGAAATCATCAGTTCGCGGTTGCGGTGCCGCACCATGTAGAGGGTGCAGAGAGCTGCGATGGCTATGGCATCGGCAATCGCCATGGTCAGAATAGTCATTGGGTGCTCCAGATATCGTGTCGTGATGTTCGCGGTGCTCTTTGCTGTCTGTTCTTCAGCTTCGGGCTGTGCGTTCTTTGTAGTATCTAGATTCCCGTGCAAGCCTGTGTTTACCCTGTGCTCGCCTTAACTTATAGATAAGTGTTATATGTCTCTAATAAATACCCTTATCGTGGCGCTATTCAATCGTAATTTTTCTCTTTTCTCGCGTCCTTGACAGAGCATCCCACAGCTTCAAAAAGCACAAAAAATGGGCCCCCTCCGATATGGAGGGAGCCCATAAAAGCAACTAAAAACTTAGCGACTAGGCGTTATTATGCCTTCTTGCGCATGCGGGTTGCCACGATGGTCGCGCCACCAGCACCCAGAGCAATCAGACCCAGACCAGCAGCGGTCATCGCATCGGATGCACCGGTCTTAGCCAGGGAAGAAGAACCCTTGGAAGATGCGTTAGAGGAACCGGAGCCCAGGTTGTCATTCGAGCCGGAGCTCAGCGAAACACTGTCAGACTTCTTGGAGTTCTCGTAGTTCGGCTGCTCTTCGCAACCTTCATCGTCACCGTCAGCGTCGAACTTATCGCGGAAGTCCGGGTCACCCCTGTGAATAGAGGTGCCGCGGTCTGCCCACACGTCAGCACAGTTCTGGTACTTGTAGGTCTTCTCGTCCTTTGCGGAGGAGTCGGAAGCCTGGTCAGACTTCTGGTCTTCAGACTTCTGCTCTTCGGCAGGCTTCTGGTCCTCAGCGGGCTTGGTTTCCTTAGCGTCCTCAACTGCGGGTGCGGAGGTCTCTTCAGCAGGCTTGGGAGCCTCGGTGGTCGGGTCCTCGGAGGGGGCCGGGGTCGGATCCTCGGAGGGAGCGGGGGTCGGATCCTCGGTGGGAGCCGGGGTGGGCTCTTCGCTAGGTGCCGGAGCGGGCTGCTCTGCAACCTTAATGGTCACGGTAGCTGCCTTACCGCCGCGGGGAACGTCGCCGTCCTTCAGGGAGCCGGACAGCAGGTAAATGTCAACGGAAACGCTGCCGTGCAGCTCTTCCTGCCAGGGGATGGTAACGGAGAAGTTGCCAGCCGCGTCAGCGTGGATTTCCAGGTAGTCCTGGCCATTAATCTTGACAGCACCCTTGTTCAGCTTCAGTGCCAGGACGGAACCGGAGGTGCCGTCAGCGGTCTTGAATCCCTCGCCGCCAATGTTCAGACCCTGACCCTCAACCCATACGTCGGGGGCGATGAACTGTGCAGAGTCTGCGTAGGTGTGGACAACCTGAGGCGCACCTTCAACAGCGAAGGTCGCGGGGACGGAAGTAGCAACGAGGCCACAGCCGATGAGGGCGGTGGCACCAATGCGTGCGATGTTGTTTCGAATATTCATGCCACCCATTCTAACGAGCGAAGCTTGGGATACCGGCTCCCAAGACGCTAATTTGCCATGACCTGACTCACAAAACATATTTTTCTTGAAGGTTTATTGAAGGCATGGTTGAACTATATAAGCCTTTTGCACCGCCGTGCACACCTAAACTCTCAACCCGACGTTGAAGAAACTAACAGGTACATACCCCATCCCATCAGCACAACCCAGCAGCAAAAACCACCCCGTTAAACGCGAAAATCCCCTCCGCCCGAACGCTCGAAAGCATTCAGGAGAGAGGACTCTCACGCACCGCACCGGGCGGCGGCAATAGTTTTAGGAGTTCTTGCGGTTGCGCACAGCGGTCACGCCAGCAACACCCAGGCCCAGAGCCACCAGGCCCAGACCAGCAATGGTGAAGGCGTTAGAAGCACCGGTGTTAGCCAGGGAGGAGCGCTGAGCGCGGCTCGAAGTGGAATTGCTCGAAGAGGAGGAACCGCTACCCAGGTTGTCCAGGCCGCCGGAGTTGTGGGAAGAAGAGCCCGAGGAAATATTGGAGGAGGAACCGTCCGTCACCTCGCTGTTGATAACCTCGCAACCCAGGCCGTTACCATCATTGTCGAACTTCTTACGGAAGTCCGGGTGACTCTTGTGAATGGGTGCCAGGCCGGCAGCCGCGACCTCTGCACAGTTCGCGAAGCGAGTGCTCTCAGCCGAAGCGGTCACCTGCTCGGTAGCGGAGGTGGAATCACCCAGCTGGTCCTTCGCCTCGTTCGCAATGGCTGCGTTCTGATCAGCAGTTGCCGAAGCAGAAGCGCTCGCAGAAGCAGTTACAGAAGCGGAGGGGGTCGCCACCACAGAAGCGGAAGCCGATGCGGTAGCCGAGGGGCTCACCGAAGCGGTAGCCTTCTCATCGGCACGGTTCTTAATCTTGGCATCCACGGAGGCGACAACCTCATCAGCGGCGGTAGCCGAAGCAGACGGAGTCGCAGATGCGGAGGGCGCAACAGAAGCGGAGGGGGTCGCCACCACAGAAGCGGAAGCCGATGCGCTCGCGGTCGCCGAAGGGCTCACCGAAGCGGTAGCGGAGGGGGTTGCTTCCTGAACGGAACGAGCCTCAATCTTCACGGTCGCAGCCTTGCCGCCGCGAGCGGTGTCGTTATCCTTCAGGGAGCCGGAGAGCAGGTAGACGTCCACGGAGATGCGCTCATCCAGGTCGCTCTGCCAGGGAATGGAGACGGAGAAGTTACCCTTCTCGTCAGCCTTAACTTCCAGGTAGTCCTGGCCGTCAATCTTGACGGTGCCCTTGTTCAGCTTAATGGCGATAACGGAGCCGGAGGTGCCGTCCTGAGTCAGGAAGCCCTCGCCGGTAACCTTCAGGGTTTCGCCCTTGTACCAAACCTCAGAAATGTGGGAAGTAGCCTTGTCGGAGTAGACGTGAGTGACGGACTCTTCGCCGTTCTGAGCGAACGTTGCGGGGATTGCGGTAACCACCAGGCCGCAACCAATCAGGGCGGTGGCACCGAAGCGAGTGATAGTGTGTCGAATGTCCATCCCATCATTTTATCCTCGCGTAATGGGTGTATCCGCCTGTCCAGGGGCTATTTAAAATGAATTACGCCACAAAGTAGCACTTTCGTGCAGTTAATGACGGGCCAACTACAGGTCAGTGCACGCGCGGCAAAATTCGCCGGGTGCCCGCGTTACCTAGTCGTGCCCGCGCTACCTAGTCGTCAATCTCGTCGAGCATGAGTTCCAGCGCCTCACCCACGCCGCTGCGCCACAGGTAGGTTGCCTTCGCATCCGCACGGCCCGGGCCGCCATTGATGACAGCGACCGGTTTGCCGGCGCGCAGAGCCTCCAGCACAATCTTGTAGCTGCTCATGACCGCCACCGAGGAGCCCACCACCAGCAGCGCCGAACACTCGGCGAGCATGGCGTCCTTGCGTGCCTTACGTTCGGCGGGCACAGATTCGCCAAAGTACACGACATCCGGCTTGAGGCGGGTCGAACCGCAGGCAATGCAGGACACCATCTGAAAATCGCGGATGTAGCGCTCGTCCAGTTCCACGTCACCGTCAGGGTTCACGCGCAAATCTTCGTCTTCAAGGCGCGCCAGGTAGCCGGGGTTCGCCGCGTCCAGGCGCGTATCGAGGCTTTCGCGGCTCTCGTCCTGACCGCAGTCCAGGCACACAATACGGGAGAGATCGCCGTGCAGTGCCAGCAGGCTGGAGCTTCCGGCGCGGGCGTGCAGACCGTCCACATTCTGCGTGATTACGCCGCTCACGGCACCCAGCTGCTCTAGTTCAGCGAGCGCATAGTGGGCGCGGTTCGGCTGGGCGCGGCGCATGCGGCGCCAGCCCACGTAGGAGCGCGCCCAATAGCGCTGACGGGCGGCGTCATCGTAACGGAATTCCTGGTAGGTCATGGGGCGGTGGTCGTGCAGGGAACCGCCCGGTCCGCGGTAGTCGGGGATGCCGGACTCGGTGCTCACGCCAGCGCCGGTGAGCACGAGAACCTTACCGCCCTTGAGTAGCTCGGCAATACCTGCGGAGGCGTATTCTTCGTCGTGCGGGGTGGCATTCTCAGAGACAACGCGCTGAATCGAGCGGATTGCGGCACGGTGCACGGAGGCGATTTCTTCGCGCTGCTCGCCGGCTGCGGCGAAGTTCTGTTGGTCAGTCCAGCGGTCCATCCTTCTCCTCAATGCTCTGTGTACTAGCGCGGGGCTAGTACGTTAAACGGCTGTGGGGTACCCCCTTTCGAGGGTACCCCACAGCCTATTTCTTATGGTTTGGAATGTGCAAACTCAGCCACAGGCTAAGTCCGCCCAGCCAGCCGGTTGAGTTTAGTCCTCAGCCTTCTGCTCACGCTCGGAGGTCACCGACAGACCGTCGCTGGCAACGTCCGGGTTCACGTCCACGGTCACGGTGTCGCCGTCGTGGATGGCACCGGAGAGGATGCCTCGAGCCAGGCGGTCACCGATCTCGCGCTGTACCAGGCGGCGCAGCGGGCGGGCACCGAATGCCGGGTCGTAGCCGGTCTTACCCAGCCACTCGAGGGCTGCCTCGGTCACGTTCAGGGTGAGGCGGCGGTCCTCCAGGCGCTTAGCCATGCTCTTGACCTGCAGGCCCACAATCTGGCCCAGGTTCTCAGCCGACAGGGGCTGGAACATGATGATGTCGTCCAGTCGGTTGAGGAACTCGGGGCGGAATGCCTGGTGCACAACCTCCATAGCCTTCTCGGAGCGCTCCTCGAAGGGCAGGTCCTGGTTGACCAGGTACTGCGAGCCGAGGTTCGAGGTCAGAATCAGGATGACGTTGCGGAAGTCCACGGTGCGGCCCTGACCGTCGGTCAGGCGGCCGTCATCGAGCACCTGCAGCAGGATGTCGAAGACCTCGGGGTGTGCCTTCTCAACCTCGTCGAGCAGGACCACCGAGTAGGGGCGACGGCGTACAGCCTCGGTCAACTGACCGCCCTCTTCGTGGCCGACGTATCCGGGAGGGGCACCGACCAGGCGAGAAACGGTGTGCTTCTCGGAGTACTCGCTCATGTCGATACGCACCAGGGCGCGCTCGTCATCGAACTGGAACTCAGCCAGTGCCTTAGCCAGCTCGGTCTTACCAACACCGGTCGGGCCCAGGAACAGGAAGGAACCAATCGGGCGGTTCGGGTCGGAAATACCGGCGCGGGCGCGGCGCACAGCGTCAGAGACAGCGACCACTGCGGCTTCCTGACCAATCAGGCGGGCACCGATGCGCTTCTCCATTTCGAGCAGCTTCTCGGACTCACCCTGCATCATGCGACCTGCGGGAATGCCGGTCCAGGAGGAAATCACCTCGGCAATATCGTCCGCGGTGACTTCTTCAGAGACCATAGACTCATTCTTGGCGTTGTCCTCGGCGCGCTGTGCTTCTTCCAGTTCGGCCTGCTTTGCGGGAATCTCGCCGTAGAGCAGGCGGGATGCCTCGGCGAGGTTACCTTCACGCTGTGCGACCTCGGCGCGGGAACGCAGCTCGTCAATCTGGGTCTTGATGTCACCCACGCGGTTCAGGCTTGCCTTCTCCGCTTCCCAACGGGCGTTGAGGGCGTCAAGCTGTTCCTTCTTGTCAGCCATGTCCTTGCGCAGGGCCTCCAGACGCTCAACCGAGGCGGGGTCGGTCTCGTCGGCCAGGGCCAGCTCCTCCATGGTGAGGCGGTCCACAGCGCGGCGCAGCTGGTCAATTTCCTCCGGTGCGGAGTCAATTTCCATGCGCAGGCGGGATGCTGCCTCGTCAATCAGGTCAATTGCCTTGTCCGGCAGCTGACGGGAAGGAATGTAGCGGTTGGACAGGGTTGCTGCGGCAACCAGCGCGGAGTCAGCAATCTGCACCTTGTGGTGTGCCTCGTAGCGTTCCTTCAAGCCACGCAGAATACCGATGGTGTCATCTACGCTGGGCTCGCCCACGTACACCTGCTGGAAGCGGCGCTCCAGGGCGGGGTCCTTCTCGATGTTCTCGCGGTACTCGTCGAGGGTGGTGGCACCGATCAGGCGCAGCTCGCCTCGGGCGAGCATGGGCTTGAGCATGTTGCCTGCGTCCATGGAGCCTTCGGATGCGCCAGCACCGACGACGGTGTGAATTTCGTCGATGAAGGTCACAATCTGACCCTCGGACTTCTTGATTTCTTCGAGGACTGCCTTCAGGCGCTCCTCGAATTCACCGCGGTACTTTGCGCCTGCGACCATGGAGCCCAGGTCCAGGCTGATGAGGGTCTTGCCGCGCAGGGATTCGGGCACGTCGCCGGAAACCATGCGCTGTGCCAGGCCTTCCACGACGGCGGTCTTACCGACGCCGGGCTCACCAATCAGAACGGGGTTGTTCTTGGTTCGGCGGGAGAGCACCTGCACGACGCGGCGAATCTCAGAGTCACGGCCGATGACCGGGTCGAGCTTGCCTGCGCGAGCAATAGCGGTCAGGTCGGTGCCGTACTTTTCGAGCGCCTGGAAGGTGCCCTCGGGGTCGGGGGTGTCCACGGTGCGGTCTCCTCGGACGTTGGGAATGGTCTGTGCGATGAGCTCTGCGGTAGCGCCGAGCTTGTGCATTGCGGTTGCGGTGCTATCGGTTCCGCTGGCAATGCCCAGCAGAATCATTTCGGTAGAAACGTAGGTATCTCCGAAGCCCTGGGCACGGGTCTGTGCCGCCTGCAGAGCAGAAAGCGCTGCACGGCTGAGGGAGGCGTTCTGCACGGAAGCACCGGATGCCTTCGGCAGCTTCTTGATTTCGGCGGATGCCGCCTCGGAGATAGCGTCCACATCCAGGCCTGCAGCCTTGAGGACTGCTACGGCGACGCCTTCGCGCTGGTCCATGAGGGCCTTGAGGATGTGCGCGGTTTCAATAGTGGGGTTGCCGGCGGTTTGAGCATTAGTATTTGCCGCCGAGATGACTTCTTGACTCTTGGTGGTGAACTTGCTGTCCATGATGTTCCTTTCGTATTTCGAGGGGCTTATCCTATGCGCCCCTGCATTACATAACTTGAGTCTACTACACTCAATTATTCTGCGCAAGGGGTTAACCAAGGTTTTTGAGATTAAAATTTCGACAACAAACTAAGGGATCACCACACGAATAAAGCGGCGAAAGCACCAACTCCAGCCAAAAACTCCACCCAAAAGCCCTATTGTTATAGTGCCCACGCTGGGTACATGTAAGGCTGGGCACTTGCGAGTTCCCGCAACAATCACAGTCACGAATGGGGACCCACATGAAAATACTGGTTCTAGGCGCAACCGGCCGCATCGGTTACCTCTTCACCCGCAAAGCCCTAGAGGAGGGGCACACCGTCACCGCCTACGTGCGCAACCCCGACAAGGCGCTAACACTTTTGGGGGCGCACCAAAATCTCACTATCGTTCCGGGAGCCCTGAACGATACCGAGCAGCTCGCCGCAGCATCCTCCGGGCAAGACGTGATGGTCAGCATCCTGGGCCAGAAAGCCACGGTACGAGAGTTTCTCTCCTCCACGTTCATGCAGGAGCGCCTGCCCCTCATCATGGAGGCGGTCACGGGCGCAGGCGTGAAGCATTGCGTTCTGATGAGCGCCTACGGTGTGGGCGATACGGTACGGACCGCGTCCCTGCCCATGCGCCTGGTATGCAAGGTCATCATGCGCGGCATTTTTACCGACAAGGTTAAGGCGGACGCCCTGGTTGCCGAATATCAGCCGTATATTTCGCGTGCACATCCGGGCAGGCTGACCGATAAGCCAGGTAAGGGCGGGGTGAAGGTGTTTGATATGGCGAGTGTCGAGCTAACTCCGGGCATCCCCACGATTGCCCGTGAAGACGTTGCCGATGCGCTGCTTACTATCGCCAAGAACCCCCAGAACGCGGGCACAGATTTTTTGGTGACGATTGGGGACGTTGCCCTACGCTCGCGCCAGAAATAAACCGGTAGGCTTAATGACATGACGACTACGAACACCTTCCCCGCCGCCATTCTCTTCGACCACGACGGAACCCTCGTCGATACTGAACCCGTATGGGCTGCCGCAAAGGTTGCTCTCGCCGCAGAATTTGGCGGCACCTGGACTGAGCAGGACACCCTCGACTGCCTGGGCCTATCCATGCAGTTCACCCTGGATCGCCTGCGTGAGCGCGGCGTGAACCTGCCGGACGAGGAGATTAACGATCGACTGGTGGCAAAGGTGCGCGAGGCCCTGGCACACCAGCCGGTCGAATTTCTGCCCGGCATTGAGCGTTTCCTCTTGGAGGTTCACGATGCGCAGATTCCGGCGGCAGTCGTCACGAATGCGACCACCTCCGTGGCTCGCCGCACCGCGAATGCGGCACCCGAGGGCACGTTCTCGGTGGTTATTGGCAACGATGAGACCACCAACCCCAAGCCGGACCCGCAGCCCTATCTTTTGGCGGCGGAACGTCTGGGCGTTGATCCGACTCAGTGCGTGGCTCTCGAGGATTCCCCTTCGGGCGTGCGCAGTGCGACCGCGGCGGGTATGCGCGTCATTGTTGTGCCGGGCGAGCTGGAGGTTCCGGCGGAGCTGGGTACCGTGCGCCTCAAGCATGAGGAGCTGACTCTGGAGGCGGTTCGCGCGCTGGCGTAGCCGTCTGGTTCGCACGCGGGAAGCTCTACAGAAAGGCTGGAAGCTCTGTAGAAAACTGAATACGCTTCACCATAAAGGGTGGGATGCGCGATATGAGATACCGCGCGCCCCGCCCTTTGTGCGCGCTTGGGCGGTGAGCGATGCGAACGTTTGGGCTAGCACGTTTGGGCAGGAGCTTTTAAGTGCGGCGCGACACATAGATGACAATTTATTACGAATTACTCAAAATAACCTTGACAGCGGTTCCTTAAAATGATTTACTCATAATAACGATTCGGCGGGGCATGCAAACCCCACCGAACCACAAACATCACAGCATCATGAAGGAGACCATCATGGCATTTGCAAACTACACCGCACCCGGCCTGACCCTCGAAGAAGGCAAGGGCATTTCCGAGGTTCTCCAGGCACGTCTGCACGACCTGAACGACCTGCACCTGCTGCTGAAGCACGCTCACTGGAACGTGACCGGCCCCGGCTTCATCGCCGTTCACGAAATGATTGACCCCCAGGTCGACACCGTCCGCGAGTTCGTCGACGCCATCGCAGAGCGTATGGCAACCCTGGGCGCAACCCCCAACGGCCTGGCTGGCGCACTGGTCGCACAGCGCACCGTTGAAGACTACCCCGTCGGCCGCGCACGCGTTGCTGACCACCTGCACGCTCTGAACGACGTGTACACCCGCGTGATTGAGGCTCACCGCAAGGCGATTGCATTCGCTGGCAAGTCCGACCCCGTCACCGAGGACCTGCTGATCGGTCAGACCGCTGAGCTGGAGAAGTTCCAGTGGTTCATCCGCGCGTTCCTGGAGAACGGCGAAGGCAACATCTAAGCCGCAACCATCTAAGTTGTAGCCTCTAAACTGCAGCCTACCTATGGCGGCACGTCATGTAGGCGTTAGCTTTTAGAGTCACGAACCGGGCGGGTGCGCTCTCCTTATGGAGGGTGCACCCGCCCGGCTTTTTATGCTCGAAGCTGCCCTGCTTATTCCCAACCTCTTTTACCTTTCCCGGCACTTGAGTCCTCGTCCGTACGGTATCACAAAGTACGTTGAGGCGAACATTAACACCGGGTTAGGCCGTCCTAGATTTTCTGTTCGGAGTGCTCTACAGTGGTTCACTGATCAACTCAGAACACACAGATCGAACGCATGATTGCGCGCCCGGGAGATACCCGGCGCGACCCGCATCCGGCGGAAAGAGAGATATGAGCACGCACGCGACGCACGAGCCCGGCGAAGACACGTACGGCGAGCAGGCCGAGAAGCTTCAGGCTGACGCGGCCGAGGCTGAAAGGACCGTAGCTGAGGCGACCGAGCACAAGCCGACCCGCCACAGTGCGGTTACTTCCCCCTCCCCCACGCAGATTAAGCGTTGGCGCCGCTACCTTGCCGATGAGGAGTCGGAGGCACGCATCTACCGCTACCTGGCTCGCCGTGCCGAGGGTACCGACCGCGAGATTCTTCTGCAGGTTGCCGAGGCGGAGAAGCGTCACCAGCAGCATTGGCGTGACATGCTCGGCGAACACGCGGATGTTCACGTGCGCCCGTCCATGCAGTCTCAGCTACTGCAGTTCTTGGCGAAGAACTTCGGTTCGGTGTTTATTCTGGCGATGGCTCAGCGCGCCGAGTCCCGCTCCCCTTACGCTGAGGACCCGGACGCCACCGAGGAAATGGCGGCTGACGAGGCGATTCACGAGGAAATTATCCGTGCCCTGGCGACCAGTGGCAGGGAGAAGCTTTCGGGTAATTTCCGTGCGGCGGTCTTTGGCGCTAACGACGGTTTGGTGTCAAACCTGGCGTTGACTATGGGTATTACCGCCTCGGGCGCATCCAGCTCGATGGTCCTGCTCTCGGGTATTGCAGGTCTGCTGGCGGGTGCACTGTCGATGGCGGCGGGTGAGTTCGTGTCGGTGCGTTCCCAGCGTGAACTGCTGGATGCATCCCAGCCGACCCAGGTGACCCTGCGTGTTGCGCACGATTTGGATTTGGACTCGAACGAGCTGGAGCTCATTTACCGTGCCCGCGGCATGGAGCCGGACGCGGCGCATCACCGTGCGATGGAGCGTTTCGGCTACATGGATTGTGACTGCGATCCGTCGCTGTCTCACCGCGAGGATGAGGATCGTGAGGAGAACGTGGCTTTGGGTACCGATATTGGTGCCGCCGCTGCTTCGTTTGCGTTCTTTGCTTCGGGTGCACTGGTTCCGATTCTGCCCTATATCTTTGGCTTGTCGGGTGTATTCGCGATGGTGCTGTCTCTGCTGTTTGTGGGTGCGGCGCTGGGCTTCACCGGCGGCGTGGTGGGTCTGCTTTCGGGCGCTTCCCCGCTCAAGCGCGGTATTCGCCAGATTCTAATTGGCTTTGGTGCGGCGTTCGTGACCTATCTGCTGGGTCTGGCGTTCGGCACGACGGTCGGCTAATTCCAATTCCTAAATACGCTTTAGACAAGTCTATATAGCCATTACGGAATGCACTTCACTCTCCCATGAGTACTGCATCCTGGGCATAGAAAACCCCGGCGGGTGAATCTGAACTGCGCCCCGAAACTTGGACGCATTAAATACTAGCCGCTACACGGCTTCCCTCAGGGCCTGAACCCGGTACTCTACCGGAGTCAGGCCCTTAAGC
>FUFK010038869.1_pt1 | contig 18244 bp, 14 predicted proteins | sample 1021851 | NCBI WGS metagenome assembly FUFK01 (sample SAMEA51879418, study PRJEB19060) | metagenome
GCAAAAAGCAAAAATCCCGATTGATCTTGCGACCCTTCGGGATTTTCTGTTCTATCTTCTTTTCTATCTTGCGATTTCTTTTCCGATAGTGTTCTATAAATATACGTTAGTTTTTGTTCTTATGCAAGAGATTTACTAATGTATTTTTCGCGAAGTTATAAAAAGTTTTTAAGAGTATCTTCAAACAATTCAGGTTCTAATAAGAATGAATCGTGTCCTTTTGTTGAATTGATAGTTGTATATGTAGTCTTTATTTCATGACTATTTAAAATTTCTAAAAACTCTTTTTGCTCATCAGGATAAAAACAAACATCGGAGTCTACCGATATTACTAATGTTTCAATATCTTTTAATTTATTTAAATCTTCCTGTTCAATTTTAAAATTTTGCCAACCCTTAAGAATCGAAAGGTATGATTCTGGTGTAAACCTTTCTATAAACTTTTCACCTTGATGCATCATGTATGACTCTTGAGGCGTAGAAAGAAATCCTTTTATTAAATCATCATCATATAAGGTTTCACTTTTTGCTCTATTGGAGAGCAGCTCTAGGGATATATATGTTTTATGAGCAATCATTCTTGCAAGTGATAAATATTCAATATTGCGATCATTTGATTCTCGTCCTAAATCTAAAATATATGCCTGTTCAAGATTATGTAGGATTTGAAGTGTAGAAAGCTTATACCCACTTGAAATAGAAATAAGTTTTTTAACATATTCTGGATACATTGTACAAAACTCAAGTGCCATTAACCCACCTATAGAGGGACCAATAACAGCTTCTAAAGACTTAACATTTAAATAATCTAAAAGTAATTTTTGTGACATCTCAATATCTTTAAATGAAACTGATGGAAAATCATAACCATACTTTTCATTTGAGCTTTTATTAATAGAACTTGGACCGGTGGAACCGTAACAACCTCCTAAATAATTTGCACAAACAACAAAATATCTGTTTGTATCAATGATTTTATTAGGACCAACAAAGCCATCCCACCACCCTGTTTCTAATTCTTCATTCCAGGGTATATCGGGATTGTCTAGTTGTTGATAGCTGCCAGCCAACATATGACTTCCAGTAAGTGCATGAAAGACAAGTATTGCGTTATCTCTGCTCTCTGAGAGTCTTCCCTCAGTTGTATATGCAATCTCTACATTCTCTAATAATTCACCTGAATCAAGTTTGAATTGTGGAATGTAAAACTTGCTTGAATTACTTTGTGCTTTCAAGTGCTTGGGTTAAGTCCTCAATTATATCCTCAATATCTTCAATACCAATTGATAACCTAACAAGTTCAGGTGGTGCGCCTGCTGCAACAAGTTGCTCATCGTCAAGTTGTGAGTGTGTAGTTGAAGCTGGATGTATAGCTAGAGATCTAGTATCTCCAACATTTGCCACATGTCTGAACATTTTAAGGTTGTCTATAAACTTCTGACCAGCATCTTTTCCACCTTTAATACCAAACACAACCATTGTTCCCCCTGTGCCTTTGAGATATTTTTCTGATAGCTCATAAGCAGGATCATCTTTTAATCCGGGAAATCTTACCCATTCAACTAGTTCATGGTTAGATAAATACTCTGCTGCTTTTATTGCATTTTGACAGTGTCGTTCCATTCTTAGGCCTAATGTTTCAAGTCCACTCAAAACTTCAAAAGCAGTTTCAGGACCCATGTTTGCTCCAAGATTTCTCAGAGGAACTGTTCTCAGTCTTAATGAATAAGCAACATTTCCTAAATCACCTAAGTCATGACCCCATCTCATGCCACCGTAACTGGTGTCTGGCTTGTCATATAATGGAAAGTTTCCGTTGCCCCAGTCAAAACCTCCCTTTTCAATTACAGCACCAGCAATAACCCTTCCGTGGCCGGACATCCATTTTGTTAATGAGTAAACAACAATGTCCGCTCCATATTCAAAGGGCTTTAATATAGCTGAGGTAGTAAATGTTGCATCAACAATTAATGGTATACCTTTTGAATGTGCTATCTCTGATAGAGCTGATATATCAGCAACAACTAAACCTGGATTTGTTATTGTTTCACAATATATTGCTCTAGTTTTGTCGTCGATTGCATTTTCAACTGCTGCTAAATCAGTAATATCAACTTTTTTTGAATCAATACCGTATTCAGGAAGAATATTGTCAAACATTGTATAAGTTCCACCATAAAGTTGGTTGGCTGTAACAAAATTGTCTCCTTGACTCATAATATTTATAAGAGAATACATTACTGCAGATGTCCCTGATGAAAGAGCTACACACATAGCACCGTCCTCTAGTGCGGTTAATCTTGCTTCAAGTGCTCCAACTGTGGGATTTCCTAGTCTGGAATATATATTTCCAAACTCTTTTAAACCAAATAAATTTGCAGCATGCTCTGTATTGTTAAATTGATATGCTGTTGTTTTATAAATTGGAACAGTTATGGAGCCTTCTGCATCAGCATCTGAATCCCAACCTGCGTGTATTAGCTTTGAATTAAATTTCATTATTTCTCCTTTTATTTGGAGAAGGAATTTGACTACTTAGTTGCATTGCTGCCACATCTTCAAGCACCTTGGATAGTCATCCAGGTTGCCGAGGTCTTAACCTTCTCTATATGCTTCTTAAATTATATCAAATGATTTAAATTTGACTAAATATTTTCTATTTTTTCCCAATTCCTATCTGAATGTCCGAAATGAGAAAACAAAGTATCTTTTCTGTAATCTACACTTGTTAGATTTAATCTTTCAATAATTGCTCCTGGTTTCATGTCAAACTTATCAACAAAATCATCTAATTTGCTTTGCTCAACTTTAAGTGTGTCAAAAGTCTCTATTGTAAGCTCATACGGATCAGCTTTGCCTATCGCATACGAAACTCTTACTAAACAATCGTCTGCTAATTTGTGTGCAACAATATTTTTTGCTAAATGTCTGGCAGCATAAGCAGCTGACCTATCAACTTTACTTGGGTCTTTTCCTGAAAATGCTCCTCCACCTACTGGTACAGATGGGCCATAAGCATCGACTACTATTTTTCTACCAGTAAGTCCTGTATCGCCAGCTGGACCTCCTTTAACAAATGATCCAGATGGGTTCAAATCTAACTCAAATTCAGATTCAACATTATTAGCAACAATATCAGAAACTTCTTCAAATAATTTCTCCATATCAATATCTGTATTGTGCTGAGTTGATACTACGACTTTTGTTTTTTCTCCTCCACTAGTTACTTGAACTTTTGAATCAAGATCAAGCATGTCATCTGCGTTTTGAAGATCCCATAAAGATTTTTGTATATTTCTAGACTTATCAAATGTTGGAGGCATAAATGATTTTGTTTTGTTGGTTGCAAATCCAACCATTATTCCTTGATCTCCAGCACCTTGGTCTTCATCGTCTTCAACAGCTGCACGAATTTCTTCAGATTGTGGTGTTAATTCGTTATATATTGAAAGATTTTCTAAATCAAAATCTTCAAAGCTAGTCTTGATAGTTATTTTTAGTGCTTCTTTGACAATTTCAATAACATCATCAGTAGATATTGNTGCNATTTCACTAATTTCTCCTCCTACAAGTACTAAACCACCATTCTTAGTTCCNGTAAGAAAAGTCTCNACTGCTACTCTTGACGAACTGTTGTTTTNTAANGCNTTTGTTAAAACATAATCAGATATTAAGTCCGCAATTTTATCTGGGTGCCCTGGAGACACGGTTTCAGCTGTTACGTATTTTGACAATTAAATCCTCCTAATTTGCANACGCAAGGATTGGAANGCCATTTTTTGTTGTATAACCACATCAAAAAGCACCTTAGTTGGCAACTAGGTTGCTGAGGTATTCCTCTCTATATGCACTCAATATGCTAATTAAAATAAAATGTTTTTCAATCAGTAAACAAAAAAAACTTTAAATAATTCTCTAGCTAACCTTTAANTATGATTACTGATGCTAAAAAAATATTTGGTCTTTTACTATCAGTTGGTTTTTCATCGATTGGTTTCATAGCTGCAATCACTGTNACTGTTTTGGCTGCAAGAGAGGTGTCAAACAATCCGTTATTTCTTGGATTCCCAAACGCTGTAGGTGTTGGTGGTGCGTTTCTTGGGACCCAAATGTTTTATAAAATTTCAAAAAAATATTCCAGACTTGCTGCATTGTCTCTGACCTTTTTTGTAGGTGCTCTTGGAAGTGTTGTGTTGTTTTACAGTCTTATTATTGACTCGTTCATTTTGTTGATGATTGGTGCACTAGTACTAGGGTTTGGACAATCTGCAACACTTCAATCTAGGTATGCTGCTTCATTTGTAGCAAGTGAAAAATTTAAAGCTACAGCATTATCCCTTGCAGTTTGGTTTTCTGTGTTTGGATCAGTTTTTGGACCAAGATTGGTAAGTGTCTACTCTGATTATTTTGATAATTTATTTAACTCTGAATTAATTGTTGGTTATATAGTCGCAATGGTTGGTATGCTTTTTGCTTCCGCATCAGTTTTGACGTTTACTTCTTCAAACAGTTCTCTTCGAGAACCNGCAGAAGTAGAAGAAATTGCAGAGAAAGCAAATGAATCAAAAAAAGATGGAAATATTTTGACCCTTCTTCTTGTTCTAAATCATTTCACAATGGTCGTAATTATGTCAGCAACACCTCTCCATGTTCAAGATATTGGNGAAACAGTTGAATTAGTTGGNGTAATTATTAGTTACCACACACTTGGAATGTTTTTGCTTTCACCCATATTAGGAAATTATGTTGACAAATACGGATACAAAAATTTTACCTATGTCGGAACTGCAATTTTATTTATAAGTTGTTTGACTACATTTATNAATTCNGGACCACTTGCACTNAAAATAGGNCTTTATTTGCTTGGATTAGGTTGGAACTTCAATTATGTAGCNATNAGTGCAGCTATTTCAAAATTTTCGATCAAATTTAANNCACCNTTAAATATTCGAAGCGATTCTTATGTGTTTCTCGGAAGTTTTACAGCNCACACAANCTTAGGACTCTCTTATTTATTAATTGGNTATAGNGGGTTNGTNACTGTAGGAATGCTTGTGAGTATNTATTTGTTCTTAAATTTAAAAAAGTTAAAGAAACTAGATATTGACTGAATGAATGCTGATTTCACCTCAGAAGAGAAATTTTTAATTAAAAAAGATAAAGTTTTATCAAATGTAATTAAAACCAATGGACCCATAAAATTCTCAAATAATAAAAAAGATCCTTTTGATACTTTTGTAGACATAATTATTTCACAATTCATCTCTACCCTGGCTGCCAAGAGTATTAAGGAAAAAATGTTAGAAAATTTTAATGAAAAAAAATTTAAAGTAGAAAACTTTGAAAAACTTAGCGTTGAGCAAATTAAAAATTTAGGATTAAGCCTGAACAAAGCTAAATCAATTAAAGCAGTGATCAGTTGGCTTGAAATGCAATCAATGAAAAATTTTTTTAATCTCACTCAGGTGGAAAGAGAAAAGTCATTATTAAAAATTTTTGGAATAGGTCCTTGGAGTGTTGATATGTTTGAAATGTTTTGCATTCGCAATAAGAATATTTTTTCTTATGGAGATGCTGCTTTAAGACAAGCAATGATTCAGCTTAAAATGGTTGANAAAGATGCNACTCAAAAACAATTCGAAAACTATGCAGAAAAATGGGNTCCTTACAAAACCCATGCTTGTTTACATTTGTGGGAGATGATTGAGTCTTAAATAGTTACTTTAACGTCCTCAATTGGGTGAGGAATAGGAGTAGGTCTAATATTTAAACTTTTATCAATAGAAGGCTGCTCAACATTCTGAACATACTTATAAATTACATTTTTAAACATATAGCTGGCAAAAAACTTTCCAATACAAGTGTGAGCTCCACCAGCAAAAGGGAAATAAGCCTTATTCGTATAAGTTGGATCTATAAACCTATACGGATCAAATACTGATGGATTATCCCAATACCTTTCATCATGGTGTAGCAACAAAGGACTTATAGTTAAATAAGTACCACCGTCTACGTTGTAGCCTCCAATTTTTGTATCTCTCATGACTCTTCTTATTGAAAATGGTACTGGTGGATAGTATCTGATTGCTTCTTGAAAAATTGATTCCGCAAAATTTCCATTTTTAAGTGATGAAATATCCAGTGGATCAACTTCTGAAGCTTCCTGTCGAAGATCATTTAAAAAATCTGGATTTTTTGAGAGATTATAAATTGAATTGGTAAGCGTTATGGTCGTTGTGTCATGAGCTGCAAGTAGTAAAAAAATCATATGTTCTGCAATTTCATGATTACTTAGCCCTGCATCTCCCTTGTTTGTATTAACTAATTCTGCAAATAGTGTTTTTTTACTTTCTTCATCAATCATTTGTGACTTTGATTCAAAATAATCGAGTAAATATTCTCTTGCCTTGAGTCCCTTTTTCAACTGTGTAAATGGAAGAGGCCATCTAACAGCTGATGTAGCAGATGCAATAGAATCCATAAATAGATTNTTTAGCTTTTGAGATTCATCGTTTTTTACATCTAGAAAAAATAAACTCAAAGATATATCGAACATTAATTGTTTTATTGATTCATACAAATTAAAGGTTGTTTTAGTTTTTATGCTTTCTACCCAGGTATCAATAATTGGTTGAATGATTGAAAGGTAATTATGAATTGCATCGTGCCTGAAAGAGTCTTGAAGAAGGGTTCGGTGATATTTATGATCATCAAAGTCTCGAAGCATAAGTCCGTTTTCAAATGTTGGACCAAGGGTGACTGCCCATCCTTCTTTAGAAGAGAAATTGTCATCCTTATCTAGAAAGACTTCCTTTGTAATTTCTGGAGTCAAAAGAACTATAAAATTTTCGTTTAGCAATGAAATCTGAAATATATCTCCATATTTTTTCTGCTTTTCAGCTGTAAAATTTAGCGCATTTCTTTGAAATGGTATAGAGTGGCCAATTATTGGTAAACCAGGAACTTTAGGTATTTCCATATTTGTATTTTACAACTTATTAAAGTGGTTGAAAAGATTGTTCATCAAATTATAAAATAAACTCATCTAAATCATTACCAACAATTATTTCGCCGTCGTAATACTGAGATATTTCAGCTTTTAGACTTTCCTCATCAAATACTGGCGGAACGAAATGATTTAATATTAGCTTTTTTACATTGGCTGCTTGAGCTAAAGTTCCAACATCTTCTGGTGTGGAATGATACTCTTTTACATTTACTAATGTATNTTGTGTCATTCTTTTATCATCAAAATTAAGGNTCACAAAAACCTCATGTATTAAATAATCTGCATCTTTTGAAGCTTCTTCCAAATTTATACTGTATCGTGTATCTCCTGAATAAGTTATTTTTTTATCATCTACAAAAACTTGATACCCATATGCTGGCTCAACAGGCTGATGTTGTACCTCAATGCTTGTTATTTTTATACCCATTGATTCGTAAACAAATTCTTTTTCAATTTCAGTAATCTCAATATCTAAACCTTCATGGTTAGGTCTTTTCTCCCAGTCAACTCTTAGATTTAATTCATCTGAATATGCTTCAACAGTTTTATCAAAAAACTTTTTTATACCCTTTGGGCCAACAATTTTAAATGGCTTAGTTCTTCCAGTGTGCCACCCTGAAATATAAAGTTGATATAAATCAACAATATGGTCTGAGTGAAGATGGGTAATTAAGATGACATCTATTTCCGATGGAGCTAACCCAAACTCACTTAATCTTTGTGTTACTCCAGAACCAGCATCNATCAATATTTTTTGTTTTTCTGTAGAGATTAATGTGCTTGGTCCATAGCGAATGTGGCTTGGGCTAGGGCAGCCTGTGCCAAGTAAAACAATCCTATTCATTTGAACCTGAATTTATTGTTAGATTGCTTAAAACTATTTGAGGTCTCATGCCCGAACTTATCTCTTGCATTGCGGTTTCAAGTTTCAAAATAAAATCATAGTAATCTTGATCAAGGTTTTCTTGGATAATTAATGAACTTCCTAAATAAGTAAGACTTTCTATTAAAACAGAGTTTGGAGTTATATTTCTGGTTTCATCAAAATTGGAAACGAACTCATTAATTGTGTTGAGAAAAATTTGGTAGCGTTTTATTCTTTCTGATTCAGTTTCATTAATATCCTTAAGATCCTGTGTAACTTCTTGTAATTTTTCAACTAAGTTTTTTTCTATATCCAAATTTAAATATGTACCATCTAAAAATTTTTCGAAATCTAAAGTTGAAAAATCAAATTTAATTTCATTCTCAGATTCAAGAAATATTGTCCTACATCTGCTTTTTATCGTAGACAAAATTGTATTTTGAGAATCGTCTCGTGCATGTGACCAAAACTTACCTGAAGATAAAATTATAAAAATACTTCTACTTGAAGGCTCCTCGATAGTTTTAAGTAATGCATTTGATGCTTCTTCGGTTAATGATTTTACGGGGGGGAAAATTACTACTTTATATTTACCCTCAATTGGTGAGAGACTGTCTTTATTAATAACATCTCTAATATCTTCAACTCCTAAAGTGTTTAGATTTTCAGAATCTATAATCTTGATATCAGGGTGATCAGCATAATCTTTTGTATCAAAAGCTAATAACATTGCAAACATTTTTGCTTGTTTAACCAACTCAGATGAAAAATTTGAAAATAACAAATAGGAGTGAAATGGTGATTCTACTTCTTGTATTAATTTTTTATTTACTGTTGTCAATTTCTAACCAGTTACAAATGGCCTCTATATTTACTTCAATATTGTTTTCTGCATTCAAAATTAAAAAGCTATCTTTAAACTCTTCTGCAAGTTTTAAATATCCTTTACGCACTTTTTGAAAAAATTCTACTTTGTCGCTTCCAATCCTATCTGCTACTTGTTGTCTTGAAAGTGAAACTTCTGGATCTATATCAAGAAGAACAACTCTTTCAGGCCAGTTGGATTGTATTGAGATATCGTTTAATTGATATATTTTTTCATATCCAAGACCTCTTCCTTCTCCTTGATAAGCAACAGAAGAATANGCGCTTCTATCTGACAAAACNACAACCCCATTATTAAGNGATGGGAGAACTACTTCTTCNATCAACTGAGATCTTTGAGCACAAAACAATAGTGCTTCAGCNAGTGGGTTTACTNGATAGTCGTGACTTAATAATANNTCTCTAATACCCTCTCCTACGGATGTCCCACCAGGTTCTCTCACNATTGTATGTTCTTTGTTTTGAGAGTTTAAGATATCTGAAAGATTTTCAATAATGCTGGTTTTACCAGATCCATCAATTCCTTCAAAGGCTATGTAATTAGAATTCATAATGGCTCATCCTCATTGCTCTCAAGATTTAATCTTAACTTGTTAAAATTTGAATTTTCAAACCCAAATTCTCTTATAATTTTTTTATATCCTCTTATAAAAGTCATGAGTCCAGAAAATAATATAAAGCAGGAACTTAATCTAAGTACCAATAAAACTCCATCTACCTCAAAGTAGTTATTTGCAAAGCTTGCGACAAAACCAGAAATGAAAACTGAAACCAACAGAGATAATCTCCCAATTGTATAAAAATTACCAAAAACTCTACCTCGAAGATTTTCAGAAGTTGTGCTTTGTAAATAACTAATTGTTAGTAAATAAACAGAGCCTGAACCAATTCCAGAAATAAATATAAAAAATAAAATAGTAGAAAACTCATAAGAGTTGAAGGCAAACAGTAATGAAAGGCCTGTGATAATCATGCTGATGCCTATAAAAAAAGATACTCTATTAAAAGTGGTTACAAAATAACTCAAAATTACCATTGTGAACACAATCCCAAAACCAAATGAAGCAATCATGAAACCAAATGAGCTCTGAGTAAATTTGAGAGATTGTGTAAGGTATGAGCTCCCCAAAACAAACAATGCCCCAGCGCCAATGAGACTAAGTGCTATAGATGTTGTTACAGTCCTGAGTTCTTTATTTTTAAAAAAATAATTTATTCCCTCTTTTAAGTCAGAAATAGCATTGTTTTGAGTTGTGGTTCCAACACCTTGAGAACTGATTTTTAAGGAAAATAATAAAATAGTTGATATTAAAAATGTTAATGAATCTACCAAAAATACAACTGAACCACTCCAGCCATTACCGTATGAAACTATTGATTCTATAAACTTTGCATCAGAAAAAAATCCAAATAGTAAAGATGCCAAAGGAAGCGATGCATAGGTTCCAACAACAAATAATGAATTTGCTTTAACTAAGTAATCATTTTCTACTAACTCCGGAACAATTGCCTCTCTTGAAGGTTGTCTAATTAATGAAAAGATTTCAGCAATAAAGTTTATTAAAAATAGTTGAAAAAGAGTTGTAGTAAAAAATAATCCTAAAACAACAACCATCCTTACTAAATCACTAATAATCATTACATTTTTTTTATTAAATCTATCNGCTAATAGACCAGCGAATGAAGACATGAATGCTGGAATTATTCTTGCTACNACAGGGACTACAGCAGTTAGTTCAGAATTTCCNTCAGTTGCACCNAAATAACTAGCAAGTGCTACAGATGCAAAAAGCGTTGCCCAGTCACCAAAACTAGAAAGAGTGCCTGACCACCACAAAATAGAAAAGGGTGATCTTGAAAATATTTTTACTGATTTCATTTCTTTTCTTTAATCCTAATAATATTTAAAAATACTTTTTTTCTTAAATACTGTACATATGAACAAAATAGTGTTATCAATAAGAACATGTCAAAGCCTTTAGTAATTGTTGAGTCACCAACAAAAGTTAAAACTATATCGAAAATTTTAGGCCCCGACTATATAGTTAAGTCAAGTGTTGGACATATAAGAGATCTTCCTAGAAATACAAAATCCATACCTTCTAAATTTGATAGTAAGAAAATTTTATGGGGGGCAGTTAAACCTGGGAATTTTGAAAACATATATGTAATACCTGATGATAGAAAAAAAATAGTAAATGAACTTAAAGAAATAGCGGATACAGCTCCTGAAGTTTACTTAGCAACTGACGATGATAGGGAGGGTGAAGCAATTGCTTACCATTTAAAAGAAGCACTTGAAATTAAAGGTGAGCCCAAAAGAATTAAATTTAATGAAATAACTGAATCAGCAGTGACAAAAGCTATGAGTAATCCTGACAAAATTGATGTAGGTAAGTTTAAATCATATGAAGCTAGGAGGACCCTAGACAGAATGATTGGTTATGAAATTTCTCCAAAAGTTAGAGATCTAGGTGGTGCTTTTATATCTACAGGTAGAGTTCAAGGACCAGCAATAAGGCTTATTGTTGAGAGAGAAGAAGAAAGATTAAAATTTGTTAAATCTTTATATTTTGAAATAAAAGCAGATTGTGCAAGTAGTGAAGTTAATTTTGATGCTAATTTAAAAAAAGTTGGTGAAAAGAGAATCGCAACATCAGCTGACTTTAATGATAAAGGTGAAAAAACAAATAAAGATAAGAAATATCTTGATAAAAATGATGCAGAGAAAATAGTAGAGATATTAACTAATTCGATTGCAAAAATTTCAAATATAAAAGAATCATCAAGAAGCGGGAAGCCACCGAAACCTTTTAAAACTACAAGTTTGCAAACTTCTGCGAGAAGCAACTTAGGCTTTCAACCTAAAAAAACAATGGGCATTGCTCAAAGACTTTATCAAGAGGGATTAATTACATATATGAGGACAGACTCTATAAGGCTCTCTGATAATGCAATTAAAGCTTCCCGCGATTATATTTCTGAAAATTTTTCAAGCAAACATCTTCCGCCTCAACCAAATTTATATGGTGATACAAAAAATGCCCAAGCAGCTCATGAGGCAATAAGACCCTCTGGAGATAAATTTATCACACCTGAAGAATTGCTATCAACTCATAAAGAAGATAGCGATGAATACAAGTTATATAAATTAATTTTTAATACCACAGTAGCCTCACAAATGACTGACGCTCAGGGAATAACTAAAACAATTGAAATAGAAGTTACAGATCCTGAATATTCTTCTCTGACACTTAGCATCTCTGGAACCACATGGACATTTGGTGGTTATAGAGATTTAATAAAAGATGCTACTGAAAAGTCTCAAGAGTTACCNGACTTAAAAGAAAATGATGAGGTGTCTATTGTTTCTGCTGAAAAAGAAGAGAAATTTACAAATCCGCCAAATAGATATTCTTCAACTTCACTAATTAACAAACTAGAAGAGCTTGGAATAGGAAGACCTTCAACATACGTCTCCATTATTGAAAGTATTACATCTGTTTTCATAAATGCTGAATCTAGTTTAAAACCTAGAATTTTAGCGATGGCTTTGATAAATAATTTTATGAAACCACACTTTAATCAATATATTGATTATGAATTTTCAAAATCTATGGAAGATGATCTTGATAAAATTTTAGAAAGTAGTGATCCAGAAAAGTCTAAAATTGAATTTTTAGAAAACTCATTCAATACAATTAATAATCACGTTGAAAATTACGGTGTACAAGACCCTCTTTTACTTACTACTATAAACCTTCCATTTGAATCTAGATACGTAGTTAAAACTGGAAGAATCCAAGGTAAGGTTCCTTATCCTTACCTCTTAAGAGATGACGATTTTAAGGTTGGTCTTCCACCCGAAATTACACTGGAAGAAATAGAAGTTGATTATATCCAAGAATTAGAGGATCGTCAGGAAGAAAGTTTGAAAAAAGAGCGTGTTGTATCTGATTGTAATCAATGTTCTGCTTCGATATCTATAAAGTTAGGGCCTAATGGCGGTTTTTATGTTCAGCTAGGTGGTAAACAAAAAGGAGAGCGAAGCGAAAATTGTGGTTTTAAAAATCTGGAGAAATGTGGAACTAAAAATCTTATTGGTCCAATTTTTGAAGGTGAAGATCCTAACACACTAACTGAAGAACAATGTATAGAAAGATTCTCTCTATCAGCTAAAAACCCAAGAAAAGTGGTTGAGGTTGGTGAGTGGACATACGCTTCTGCTGTAGGGCCATATGGGGGATATGCAATGAAGCTAAGAAATAGAACAGTCTTTAACAATGAAGAGCTTCAAGCTTTATCGAAAGATGAACTTAGAGAATTGCTAGATGATGAAAAAAATAAAATTATTTCAAATTATTTAGGAGGAGAAATTCTTAAAATTCCAAAAAGCGCAACAAAAAACAAAATTATTGAAATGATAAACAATCACTATTTATTAGATGAAAAGTATATAAAGAAACTATCTAAAGAACATTTGGTTGGTTTAGCTAAGTCTCTTGATATTGTTTTCTATAGAGGAAGATTTAGAATGAAGCCAGAAGATGCTACAAAAGACAATCTTGTCAATAAAATCCTCATTGAGAAAAAAAATAAACCATTAGAAAATCCTCAGGATGCTTTAACTATTGAAAAAGAGGCAATAATGTCACTCTTTGGAGATAGCGTAGAAGTCTAAATTTCTGAAGTAAACTTATTTGTAGTTTTTTCCCAAGAAAAGTTTTCTTCAACAAAAACTTTTGATTGCTTACCAAACTGTTCAATCTCATTAGGGTTATCATTGAAATACTTTACGCCGTCATATATGTCTTGTCTGGAGCCAACAATGAAACCAGTCTTTCCTGGAATAATAGTTTCAAAAGCTCCACCAGAACTGCCAACTAAAATAGGCAAGCCAAAACTACCTGCTTCCAAGTAAACAAGACCTAGGCCTTCAAATTCTCTTCCAAAAAATCTAGATTTGGCTGGCATTACAAATATATCAAGTTCCTTATAAAAGTTTGACAAAGAATGTTCTTCTTCATCGCTATAAAATTCAATATTAGGCGATGAGACTTGGCTCAATTTTTTTAAATATTTCTCTAACTTTCCATAGCCGAAAATCTTCAGGTCAACATTAATTCCGTCCATCTTTAATTCATGCAAAGCATCTATCACCCAATCAATTTTTTTTCTAGATACAAACCTACTGGCAACTCCAACTGTAAGGTTATCTTTAGTGGAGTAATCTTTTGTGTACTCGTTTGGCTCTACTCCAGCTCCTATTAAAACAATTTCGGTTTCGGAAATATCTTCTAGTTTCCTTGCCGTAAAGAAACTAACAGTAAATATTTTTTCCAGTGCATTAAAACTTCTTCTCAATATTTTTTTTAGTACAGGAATTGAGTTGATTATATTAAATTCAGCGCCGTGAACAATCATGTATTGTTTTTTTCCTAGTTGTTCAAGTTGATTAACTAATAAAAATTGTGGGTTGCTTGAAGCATGTAATATAAGTTCTATATTTTTTTGATTAACAATATCGTTTATTTCACGTACGAATCTGTTTCCCGCAAAGATAAATCTATATTTAGATTTGATTACATTATCACCTTCAGCCCAATTGGGTGCATATATAAAGGTCTCAAAATCTAAATTTTCAGTAAAAGATTTAATATATGTAGAAATACCACCTTTTTTTGGTGAGTAATCATTTGTTATAACTAAAGTTTTCATATCCTATTTTTCCTACATTATAAGACCAAAGAAAATATTTGTTATCTTTAGGTACCAAACAGGAAACTCCTAGATTATTAGGAATTGTGAATGCTGATGCTGCTTTTGAATCCGGAGATTTAATTAAATTTGTAATTGCTGATTTAATAGTTCCCCCATGGCTTGCCATTAATAACTTTTTCTTTTCAAGATCGCTTATAAGATTTTCAACTCTTTTTCCCGCTTCATGTATTGACTCTCCATCAATGCCATATTTAGTTTTATGATTTATAAATAATGCTTCTATAAAGTTTTTTTGATACTTGTTTAGTATCTCAGAAGTCGTTAAGCCTTCCCACTGGCCCAGATTCATCTCGGTTAACTCGTCAGAAATTTCAATGTTGTTTTCGGTGATTAATGAAAGAGTTTGGTTTGCTCTTTTGTATGGAGAGGAAATATAAAGATTATAATTTTTAAATAAACCTTTTAAAAGACTTGCCTCTTTTATTCCCGTTTCATTCAAAGGGTTGTCTATATGACCTTGCCAAATGCCTTCTAAATTTGAATCAGTCTGCCCATGTCTGATAAATGTTATTACATTATCTTTAGATTTAGCTGGAAAATCTATACTCTCTTTGCTCAAATGAATTGAATCATTAAATTTATTTACCTGTGTAACTGTTTCTCTTTTCACAATTGTTGAAATTGAAGTATTTGTAATATCTCCTATTGGAAAAGGATATGTGTTAAACCCTAATGTCAAACCTATGGCAGTGCCTATAAAAAATCCATGTGTAACAACAACAGTTTCTGAATCTTCTTCTGTCTGATTAAAAATGTATTCTAACTCCTTCCTAACTCTGTCTTTAAATTCTTTTACAGACTCACCATTAGGAAATTGAAATGAGTCATTTTGCAGGGATTGAAAAATTTCATGATTTGAAGTGTAGGTGTCTTTCACAGACATTCCTGTAAAGTCGCCAACATTAATCTCTCTAAGATTATCTCTAAGAACTGGAGAACTAGACAAAAATGACGCTGTTTGAGACGCCCTTTTTAAATCAGAAGTGTAAACATTCGTGCCTCTGCTGCTTATCCTTTCAGATAATAATTTAGCTTGTTCTATTCCTTTTTTATTTAAAGGTGTATCAGTGTGTCCTTGCCAGACTTTTTGTGCATTCTGCTCAGTTTCACCATGTCTTATGAAATGAACTGTTTTCAATTAATTTAAAAAGCAGATGCAAATATAAGGCTTACAATTGTCATAACTTTAATGACAATATTCATTGCTGGACCAGATGTATCCTTAAATGGATCACCTATTGTATCTCCAATAACAGCAGCCTTATGTTCTTCTGAACCTTTGCCTGCTCCTCCACCGGCTTCTATATACTTCTTAGCATTGTCCCAAGCTCCACCTGAGTTAGCCATAAAAATAGCTAATAAGAAGCCTGTAACCAATGCTCCAGCTAAAAATCCGCCTAATGCCTCTTTGTTCCAAAATCCAATAGCAAGTGGTAGGACAATAGCTAAACCACCAGGTAAAAGCATTTCCTTCAGAGCTGCAGTGGTGGCAATATCAACACATTTTTCATACTCTGGNGTTACGCCTTCTTTACCTTCCCTTAATCCAGGAATTTCTCTAAATTGTCTTCTTACTTCTTCAATCATTTTNAAAGCTGCTCTACCAACAGCATTAATTGTCATGGCTGCAAATAAAAATGGGAACATACCACCTAAAAACAGTCCAGCGGTAACTTCAACCTGAGTAATATCTAGTTCTGTAAGTCCAGCGCTTTGAACAAATGCTGAGAACAACGCAAGAGCGGTTACTGCTGCTGAACCGATTGCAAAACCTTTGGCAATTGCTGCAGTAGTGTTTCCTAGCGAATCTAATTCATCAGTTGCTTTTCTAACTTCAGGATCTAGGTGAGCCATTTCAGCAATACCGCCAGCGTTATCTGCTATTGGGCCGTATGCATCAACAGCGACTGTAATTCCTAATGTTGCTAAAACGCCAATTGCTGCAACTGCTACACCATATATTCCTCCAGCTTCTCCCAAAGCCCAAGCACCAGATGTATAAGCTCCCCCAACACCTACTACCACTACAACAACAGAAAATGCTGCAGACCTCATTCCTTCGGAAATTCCTGACAAAACTACAGTTGCTGGCCCAGTTTTAGCTTGATCAGCAATATTTTTTACAATTGAATAATGATCTGATGTAAACCACTCAGATATTTGTCCAACAGTTATTCCAACTAATAGTCCGATAATGACAGAAATAAATAAACCAATTGGGTTTTCTGAATAATCTGAAAACATAGCATTCGATAAAAAGTAAACGCCAATAGCAGTAAGACCTGCTGCAGAATATGTTCCTCTATGTAATGCCTGAGCAAGCTTTCCTTCCTTAGGGACTACTAAAAATGAGGAAACAATTGATGCTAGCATGCCGATTGTGCCGACAGCTAGTGGAAAGAAAAGTAATGATGGTAGCACGTCTGTGCTGCTGAAAACTATTGCAGCATATGCTAGTGGAGCTACTAGGGATCCAACATAGCTCTCAAAAAGGTCTGCTCCCATTCCTGCAACGTCGCCAACATTGTCACCAACATTATCTGCAATTGTTGCTGGGTTTCTTGGATCATCTTCTGGAATTCCAGCCTCAACTTTACCAACTAAGTCAGCACCCACGTCAGCAGCTTTTGTGTAAATTCCACCACCAACTCTAGCAAAAAGGGCTATTGAAGAGCCGCCAAGTCCAATCGCAGCAAGAATATCATAGCCATTTTCAAGATCCATAATGTCTATGAATACCCAGTAACCTAAAGCTACTCCTAATAAACCAAGTCCCGCAACTGAAAACCCCATAACAGCACCGCCTCTAAACGCTACTGGTAATGCTTTTAAGGTGCCGCCATCTCTTGCGGCTTCTGTAGTCCTGCCGTTTGCAGCAGTTGCAATCCTCATACCAATAAAACCGGCAAGAGAAGAAAATAAAGCTCCCCCAACAAATGCTAGAGATCCCCACGGATATCCCCATTCAGTTAATGTGGAAATTAATATTGCTAAAACTACAACAAAAATACTTACCCATGAGTATTGACGTTTTAAAAATGCCATAGATCCTTTTCTAATTGCATCGGATAAACTCTGAACTTTATTATCTGTAACTTCTATTGATAAAATTCTATTTGCAAAATATGCAGCAAGCGCAAGTCCTAAAAGTGCTGCAATAACTGAGCCCTGGTAATTTAATAACATTTATTTTCCCCTTTTTTGAACAAATTAATAATAATAAAATTTAACAATTTTGTAGTAAAAATTATTCTACAACTGGAGTTTCAAACCTTTCATCATCATCTCTTTCTGATAATGGTACCTTTTGCAGAATTCTATTCAATAATATAGGCGCAATTACTGTTGTAACTATTACCATCCAAATAATAATTGAAATAATATCACCTGTAATTATGTCTGATAGTGTGGTTGTAGCAACAGCAACAAATATCAGCCCAACCTCTCCTCTTGGAGACATTCCAATTCCAATTAAAGAGGTATTTAATCCTTTGCCCATAGCTCCTAGAGCTGAGACATATTTACCAACTAATGCTAATAGACTGACCAGCATTCCATATAAAAATACATCAAGTGAAGCTAAAGTTTGAATGTTTACTTCCGAACCAATATATACAAAAAATATTGGAACGAGTAAAAAGTTTAGAGGCTTCATCTCATCTCTAATTCTATGAGTCATGCCTGATTCACCAGCAACTACACCC
>FUFK010038236.1_pt1 | contig 18243 bp, 17 predicted proteins | sample 1021851 | NCBI WGS metagenome assembly FUFK01 (sample SAMEA51879418, study PRJEB19060) | metagenome
TCCTTCAAGAAGTTACCCTGATTTTAAAACTATGGCTGAGGAAGAAGCTAAAAGAGATGATGGTATTGATGTAGTATCTATTGTTACACCAAATCATATGCATGCTGCGCCAGCAATTGAATTTCTAAATAAAAATATTCATGTCATTTGTGACAAACCTATGACCTCTACAATGGAAGATGCTCATAAATTAGTTGATGCAGTTTCTAAATCTGATGCTCATTTTTTCTTAACTCATAATTATTCNGGNTATCCAGTNGTTAGAGGTATGAGATCACTTATTGAAAATGGAGCACTTGGAAAAATAAGAATTGTTAAAGGATCTTATTTGCAAGGATGGCTCGGATCAAAAGAAGAAGATTCTGGTTCAAATAAACAAGCAGAATGGAGAACAGATCCCTCAAGAAGTGGAGCTGCAGGAGGTGTNGGTGATATTGGGAGTCACACTATGCATTTATTNGAATTTATAACTCAATTAAAATTACAATCAGTTAGTGCAGATCTTACAACTTTTGTTGAAGGAAGAAAATTAGATGANGANGCGTCGATAATGATAAGATTAAATAACGGAGCTAAGGGCTCATTATCTATCTCTCAAGTNGCGACAGGAGAAGAAAATAATTTTACTGTAGCTATTTATGGAGACAAGGGAGCATTAAAATGGAGTCAAGAAAATCCAAATTATGCAACATTTAGTCAAGTAGGAGAACCTAGCCAAATAATAACNAGAGGTGGTTCTATCAAAGTTGANGGAACTGAAGCTAACGTGCGAATCCCTGCTGGTCATCCAGAAGGGTATCTTGAAGCATTTGCACAGATTTATTCAGATGCTGCCGATGTTATACAAAATAAAGAAAATAAAGAAGATTTATTAAAGTTACTTCCAAATATTGATGATGGTTTGCATATTATGAAATTCATTAATGCAAGTGTAAACTCTAGTAACAATAACTCTGCTTGGACTGATTTATCAACAATAAAATAGCTAATATTTCNNATAAAACTGGGAAATATTACTATATGCATTTTTTGCATATTAATGTTAACGATTATAATCTTACTAAAAATTAATATTAAACTAAATCAGTATTCACGTTCATCACTCTTTTAGGGTGACGGAAGTAGACGAAAGTCGAAGGAACGCATGCAAAGTTATTAAATCGTTCAATTTGCCTAAGGCAAATCGGAAGTAGGTTAAAACCGAAGGAACGCGGATCTTATTATTTAATTTCCATAGCTAAGCATGAAAAGTAACGCATGACTCAATGTGAGCCATGTACTGTGAAATTTATAATGGAGGATTAATGTTAAAAAAATCTATATATTTCATTAGCATTCTTGCCGTCTTTATGCTNTTTAGNTCNTANGCAAGAGCNGANGTNGATGGTGAAGTGCAATACATNTTAAATACNTTCCTATTTCTTGTATCTGGGTTCTTNGTCATGTGGATGGCAGCAGGATTTGCAATGCTTGAATCAGGACTTGTTACGTCCAAAAGTGTAGCAACAATTGCTGCAAAAAATATAGGCTTATATTCAATAGCTGGNTTAATGTTCTGGTTAGTTGGATACAATATGGCATATGGCATCCCGGCAGGTGGTTTTATCGGATCTCCACTTCCTTGGAGTGATGGTAGCGCTCTTGATACAGGTTATTCAGATGGTTCTGACTGGTTCTTTCAGATGGTATTTTGTGCAACAACATGCTCAATTGTATCTGGAACACTAGCTGAAAGAATCAAAATTTGGCCATTCTTTATTTTTTGTGCTTTATTAACTGGTTTCATTTATCCAATCGAAATGGGTTGGCAGTGGGGTGGAGGATACTTAGCGGAAGCTGGTTTCTCAGATTTTGCTGGTTCAACTCTAGTACATAGTGCAGGAGCAGCAGCAGCACTCGCTGGTGCAATTTTATTAGGTCCAAGATTAGGAAGATTTACTGATAGTGGTGAAGCAGCTCCAATGGAGCCTTTTGCAAATTCTTCAATACCTCTTGCAACTCTTGGTGTATTTATCCTGTGGCTTGGATGGTTCGGATTTAATGGTGGATCACAACTTGCAATGGGTACATTTGATGATGTTACAGCAGTAGCAACAATATATATTAATACTAACTTGGCAGCTGGTGCAGGTGTAATGGCTTGTGCAGTAATTTCAAGACTAGTAACTGGTAAAACAGATGTTGTTATGATGCTTAACGGAGCATTAGGTGGTTTAGTAGCAATTACTGCAGAACCTTTAGCTCCTTCTCCATTCTTAGCAGTGATCATTGGTGCTATTGGTGGATTAATTGTCTTCTANGGAACAAGACTTTTAATATCTCTNAAAATNGATGATGTTGTTGGAGCAATTCCNGTACANGGTTTNGCTGGAATTTTTGGAACATTAGTNGTTCCAATTTCAAACANNGCAGCAAGTTTTGGNGCNCAACTTTACGGNATNATAGCAATTAANGTTTTCGTTTTTGTTGTATCATTTATTATTTGGTACATCATGAAAATGCTCTTTGGTATTAGAATTAGTGAAGAAGCTGAAAAACTTGGTACTGATAAATCTGAAGTAGGTGTAATGGCTTACAGCATCAGAGACTAATGAATTTAGTGATTAGCACATCAACTCCTTATAGTTGGTCACTAAAAAATGGGAGAGCATTTGCTCTCCCAAAANTCTTAAANATTAGTGGGAGGGTCAAATGACTGAAACAGAAATTATTAAAGAAAAAAAAAGAAACATATATTCAAGCTTTTTTTCAGAAGATTACGTTTCAAAATTTTTATTTAAATCAATTTTGCATCACGTTATTTCTCTAGAGATCTATGAAAATAATAGATTAAATGGAATTTCATTTGAAACAATTTGTGCAAATATACCTAAGTCAATTGGTTCTAGATCTTCTATTCAATCAATTTTAAACGAAGCCTTGGAAAAAAATATTTTTGTAAAAGAACAAAGTAAATCTGATAAACGAATTAAGAATTACTACTTAAGTAATAATTTTCTTGATATGATTAATGGTTGGTTAAAAAAAGAAGGTACATTTTTTAATAAAATGAGCTTAGAAAATTAATCAGATTTAATAATTAATTTTAATACTATTTATTGATACTTTCCGAATTATAGTTATAAGTCAAATCACGTTCATCACTCTTTTAGAGTGACGGAAGTAGACGAAAGTCGAAGGAACGCATGCAAAGTTATAAAATCGTTCAATTTGCAGCTTGCAAATCGGAAGTAGGTATACCCGAAGGAACGCGGATCTTAGTAATTAATTTCCATAGCTAAGCATGATGCAATGCATAACTAAAGGTTAGTTATGTGTCTATAATTTTATATGGAGTTAATAATGTATAAAAAATTTTTTAGTCTTTTTACAATTCTCTCTTTTATTTTGTTGCTAAGTTCTTCTGTGAGAGCAGAGGTTGATGCAGAAGTAGCATATATATTTAATACATTTTCTTTTTTAGTTTGTGGGTTCTTAGTCATGTGGATGGCTGCAGGATTTCTATTTTTAGAATCAGGCCTTGTTACNACCAGAAGTGTATCAACTATTGCTGCTAAAAATATTGGAAAATTCGCAATAGTTTCAATTGTTTTCTATTTAATTGGATACAATCTTGGATATTCTGTCCCTGAAGGAGGCTATNTTGGTACACCATCCATATGGACTGATAATACTTCTATGGAAACAGGTTACTCAGATGCTTCGGACTGGTTTTTTCAAGCTTTATTTGTTTGTGCTACTGTGTCTATTGTATCAGGTGCTGTAGCAGAGCGAATAAAAATTTGGCCTTTCTTTACATTTGCNGCGGTACTTGGAGGAGTAATTTATCCAATTCAAATGGGTTGGGAATGGGGTGGAGGATGGTTAGACGCCCTAGGATTTGCNGATTTCGCCGGCTCGACATTAGTTCACGCTTGTGGTGGTTCTGCAGCTTTAGCAGGAGTAATTCTTTTAGGTCCAAGACTTGGAAGATTCAGTGCNAGTGGAGAACCAGCTAATATGGCTCCATTTGCTCCATCNTCCATTCCTTTAGTTACATTAGGAACATTTATTTTATGGATGGGGTGGTATGGCTTTAATGGTGGATCCCAACTTGCATTAGGTTCTTATGAAGATGCAACAGCAATGTCAAAAATTTTCATGAATACTCAACTTGCAGCTTGTGGTGGATGTATGGCTGGTGCCGCAATAACAAGATTGATTGGTGGCAAAACTGATATTGTTATGATGCTTAATGGAGCTCTTGCAGGTTTAGTTTCAATAACAGCTGAGCCATTGATGCCTAGTCCATTGCTTGCAATTGGAATTGGAGCAGTTGGTGGAGTAATAATGTATTATGGAACTAACTTCTTAAACTCATTAAAACTAGATGATGTTGTTGGTGCAATACCCGTACATATGTTTGCAGGTATTTGGGGAACATTAGTTGTTCCTCTAACTAATCCTGATGCATCATACTCAATTCAATTACTNGGCGTTGCTTCAGTGTGTATCTTTGTTTTTGTTTTCTCATATATTGTAATATATCTAATTAAAAATATTATGGGATTAAGAATTAGTGAAGAAGCTGAAAAACTTGGCACTGATAAAGCCGAGGTTGGAGTGGTAGCTTATTCAATTAGAGACTAATACTTAAAAAAAATTAAGAGAGGTAATCTTACCTCTCTTAAAAATAAAGGAGATAAAATATGAAGACAGCTTTTATGATTAATGGAAAGAAGCATATTTTAAAATATGAAAGAAAAATGCCTGAAAAAGAGGTAATAAAAATGAAATCATTTGTTACCAATAAAGGTGTTAAACTTGTAAAAACTACAAAGTTTAAAATAAAAAAAGTTTNAGAAAAAGATAAGGAAAGGGTTTTTGATATTATTCTATANTTAACANCTACCTGAAAATATTGAAAGTTTACTTGCATCTATTCCTAATAANTTAAATGCATCNTTCCATTTATTNTTAACTTTTTCATCNAAAATAAAATCACTATTTGTTTTTAGNGTCATCCAACTATTTGANGCTAATTCCTTNTCAATTTGTCCTGGACCCCANCCTGCATATCCNAGAGCTAGAATACTATTNTTTGGACCATTACCTTTAGAAAGGTCTTCAAAAAATTCTGAAGTACTAGTTAACGCCACCCCTTTATCTATTGTTAGGGTTTCTTTTTGAATNACTTCNTCAGAATGTAAAACAAACCCCCTGCCACTTTCAACAGGACCACCATAGCGAATGTAAAGTTTCTTATCTTCTAATGGNTTGTCTATACCTAGTTGTTCAAGCAAATCNGGGTAAAGATCATAATCAATTTTTTTGTTGATTATTATACCCATAGCCCCATCTTTTGAGTGAGCACACATATAAATTACCGTTTTTTCAAATCTATCATCTTCTAATGAAGGCATTGAAATTAAGAACTGACCAGTTAAATTCATATAGTATATATATTCGCGTTAATTTATATTTTTCAATATTGTATTGATTTATTTTATATGGACAAGGTAATAAAAGTTATAAATCTGTTAAAAATTGCAATAATATTTGCTTTTGGACTATTTAGCACAGCTGGATACTCCTTATCTTCAGATTGGGCAATTAGTGAAAAATCAAAAGTTAGATTAATTTCACCAATGACTTCATCAAATAATAATCAATTAATTTTAGCATTAGAATACGAACTAGAAGATGAATGGAAAACATATTGGAAATCTCCTGGAGGAGGAGGTTTTCCTCAAAAAATTATATGGAATAATTCTTCGAACGTTAAAGATATAAAAATACTATGGCCAGAGCCAATAGAATTTGAAATACTAGGTTTAAAATCAATTGGATATAAAGATAAAGTTATCTTTCCTTTGATTGTAGATCTAGAAGATAATCAAAAACAAACAAATTTAAATTTAAATATTAATTATTTAGTTTGTAAAGATGTTTGCATTCCAGGTAGTGCAGATATTTTTCTAAATATACCATCTGGAGATGGTGAATATACAGATTATTTTTTTGAAATTGAAAAAGTTCTATCTACTACATTAAATAATAATATTGATTTTACACCTATTTCTAATTTCTCATTCAAGGCTATTGAAAATAACAATAGTGTTATTTTTGACATAGAAATATCAACTACCTCTTTTTTTGATGATCCAAAAATTTTTATTCACACACCATTTGGACTACCTGTTGTAGAACCAATAAATAATTATTCCCTTGATTTCCAAAAATTGAATACCTCTTTATATTACAGTGCCGATCAGTTTAATGAAAAAAAATTTCCAATAGAAATATTTTTTTATGATAATAATCACAGCTTTAAAGTTGAAAAAAGTGTAGAAATTGAAAATGTAGATAAAAATATCTCTACAAATACTAGTCTTATATACTTACTCTTAATTTCAATATTAGGCGGGTTTATTTTGAATCTTATGCCATGTGTTTTTCCAGTATTATCGTTAAAATTATTATCTGTAATTAATACTGAGGATAAAAAGATTAAAAGTAGTTTTTTTATAACCGTATTGGGTATTATCTCTTCTTTTCTAATACTTGGTGCATTTTTTGCTATCCTGAAACAAATTAATATTTCAATATCTTGGGGTATGCAATTTCAAGAACCNTACTTTTTAATGTTCATTTTGATAATTATATCAATGTTCTTCTTNAACACTCTTGGTCTTTTCCAAATAAATTTACCAAGTTTTNTATCTTCATCAAAAATTTTAAATTCAGGAAACAATTTTTATACAAAGAATTTTTTTAATGGTTTTTTTGCTACACTACTTGCTACACCATGTTCTGCACCTTATTTAGGAACAGCTGTAACGGCTGCTTTTACTCAATCAACAACATATTTATTNTTAATATTCTGTTTTATGGGTATAGGAATGAGTTTACCTTATTTGATTATAGCTTTTTTTCCAGGTCTGATTTCCTTCTTACCTCGATCTGGAAAATGGATGATTTATTTTAAATATTTTTTATCTATTTTATTATTCATAACAATTGTTTGGCTTTTAAGTATATTAAATAATTATTTCAATTATTTTTTTATAGTTACATTTACTGTTTTATTGATCTTAATATCAGCAATTTTAAAATTTAGAATTTATCAAANTCCCTTAATTATTTCTTTAATAATTATTTTCTTTTTAACTCCNTATTTNAATTCNTTTCAAAAAATTAATGAAGAAAATTATAAAAGTAATAATTGGTTAGATTTTAATTCCAAAANTATTNCTGAAATAATAGCTAATAATGAAATTNTTTTTTTAGATATAACNGCNGANTGGTGCATTACCTGTAAGTTTAATAAAATTAATGTTTTAAATTCAAAAACAGTTTCAGATTTTTTTGATTCACAAGAAGTGACATTGATAAAAGCTGATTGGACACAACCAAATGAAAAAATAAATAAATTTTTAAAAAAATANAATAAATTTGGCATACCTTTTAATGCATTTTATTCTTCAAAGTTTCCTGAAGGCATAGTAATGAATGAAATATTGACTGAGAAACAAATTTTTGAAACATATAATAAAGTTAAATGANAAAAATGATTATTGATGATTTTAAAGTGCCTATTATTAAAAAAGGTGTTTCATCAGTATCTTCATTAAAAAATGAATTTATAAATAAAAAAATTATCCTATTTGGTGTGCCAGGAGCATTTACGCCAACTTGTTCTGAGAAACATCTTCCAGGTTATATAAAATTATATAATTCATTTATAAATAAAAAAATTGATGGCATTTACTGTCTATCTGTAAATGATGAGCATGTGATGAAATCTTGGTTATTGAGTTATACAAACGGAGAAATAATCAATGGAATTGCAGATGGAAATGCTGAGATTACAAAATATTTTGACTTGCTATCTGATAAGACAAAAAATTATATGGGTTTTAGGTGTCGAAGGTTTGCCATGATCATTGAGAATAATATGATTATAAACAAGTTTATTGAAAATGATGGTGAATACCGTGTTAGTTCAGCTGAATATATTTTAGAACAAATCCAATGAATAAAATTAATTTAGAAAATAGAGTAGCAATTGTAACGGGTGGAGCACAAGGNTTTGGGTTAGCNATTACAAAAAGATTTATAGAGTCAGGCGCAAAAGTANTAATATGGGATAAAGATNCAGAATATTTAAATAAAGTTGATCTNAAAAATACTCANAAAATTNAAGTTGATGTNTCAAATTATAAAAGTGTAGAGAANGCATTTGCTGAAAGTCTTACACATGAAAACAAAATTGATATTTTAATAAATAATGCAGGAATAGCTGGACCAAANTTTAAGACATGGGATTATCCACTTGAGGAATGGCAAAAAGTTATAGACATAGATCTAACTGGAGTATTTTATTGCTGTAAAACTATAGTTCCTCATTTTATCAAAAATAATTATGGACGTATCGTTAATATTTCCTCGATAGCTGGTAAGGAGGGTAATCCTAATGCAATGCCTTATAGTGCAGCAAAAGCAGGAGTTATTGCACTTACTAAATCTTTAGGAAAAGAATTAGCTGAAAATAANATTTCAGTTAATTGTGTTACCCCTGCACCTGCTAAGACGCGTATTTTTGATCAAATTACACAAGAACATATTGATTATATGTTATCAAAAATTCCAAGAAATAGATTTGTGTTAGTAGAAGAATTAGCTTCTTTAGTTGCATGGATGTCTTCTGAAGAAAATTCTTATACCACTGGATCAACTTTTGACTTGAGTGGAGGTAGAGCTACTTATTAATTTTTTCTTCTTTGTATTAGAGCGTAGACTGTTACGGCTACTGTAATCATGAGTCCGTTAATAAATTTTACATAAAAACCAGATAAGCCTAAAGCAACTATTCCTGATTCTAATGATCCAATAATTAATACTCCAATAAAAGTTCCAAAAATAGTACCTTTACCACCAAAGACTGAAGTGCCACCAACAAAGACNGCTGCTAGTGTTGTTAACATNAANCCNTCACCTTGTGTAGGCCAGAAATATAACATTTCATACATTGTAAAAATTCCTGCTAANGCAGAGAAAAATCCTAGTTGAACAAAAGCAATAATTTTTACATTATCAACATTAATTCCCATCATTTGAGCNCTTGCNTTNTTNTCACCTACAAAGTGNATNTGATTTCCAAATTTATGGTATCGATAAACCCATTGCATNAATCCAGTTAANACAATGAACCAAATAAATTGCATTGGAATTTTTCCAAATAATTTTTCAACAAATATCATATGATGCCATGTTCCATCTGCTACATCGACGATTGCAATACCGCTACCTTGAGAAATTACATTAACTAATCCACGCCAAAAAAATAATGTACCTATAGTGGCAACTATTGAAGGTATACCAATTTTAGTAACAAGTAATCCATTTACTAATCCAGCAAACATTCCAAGTGAAGTTGCCAAAATAAATGCTATAAAAAAGTTACCATCAGTCGATGTCATTATAATTCCAAATATGAGAGATGTAATTCCAACTATAGATGGAAATGATAAATCAATTTCACCAAGTGTAACAACAAATGTTGCTGATATAGCAATAATTCCAAAAAAAGGCATTGATTGCATAAAAGCTCTATAAATAGGAAATCTTGTAAATACATGTGGTGCGCCAAGAAAATAAATTAGGAATAGTACTACAGCAATTATAGTAATACTAATTTCAAGTTTGTGAGTTTTTACAAAATAACTATTTAATAAATTATTCATTTAATCTTCCACTTTTATTTTTCCTGATTCATGAAGTTGAATCATTTTTTGAACAAGTTCTTCTCTTGAAATATCTTCTTTATTAAATTCCCCAACAACCTCACCTCTATCTAAAATAATAAATCTATCTGCAGCTCCATATACGTGTATAATATTATGATCGATAAATATTGCAGATTTGTTTTCATTCTTTAAACCTTTTACAAAATTAAGAACTTTTTCTGTTTCTTGTATCGATAATCCCATTGTTGGTTCATCTAATACGATTAAATCAGAATTAAAATACAATGATCTACCAAAAGCTACACCTTGTTTTTCACCACCAGAAAGTCCCATTACTTGAGAGTCAACTGTTATAGCTTTTGAAGTAAAGCCTATATAGTCGCGTAAAATTTTTTCTGCTTCTTTTCTTTGTTTTTTTATATCCAAAAAACCAAATGAATTTGTAATTTCTCTTCCTGCAAAGATATTTCTGTATAATTCTTGCTGATCACATAATGCTCTTTCTTGATACACTGCTTCAATCCCCATTTTTCTTGATTGAGCAACTGATTTAATTTGTACTTCTTTTTCTTTAAAAAAAACTTTTCCCGAGTTTGGACTATGAACTCCAGTTATAACTTTAATAAGTGTAGATTTTCCAGCTCCGTTATCACCGATTAAAGCTACTACTTCACCTTTGTTTATTTTGATATTCACATCTTTTAAAACTTTTACGTTTCCAAAGTTTTTGTAAATATTTTGTAATTTTAAGAGTTCTTCAGCCATAAAAATAAACCTGCCTTATAAAATAAGGCAGGCTATAATATTTAATTTATCTGATTTGTACTGCTGCTAATGGAGCAACAGCATCAACGTTATCAGCTGTAACAAATGCAGCACCAGTATCCATTGCTAATCCAGCCATTCCATATTTTGTACTTAGGAATAACTGAACAATTGGCATATATCCTTGGATAAATGGTTGTTGATCAATTACAACGTCAATGTATCCAGAATTAATTCCGTCAACAATTGGAGCTGATAAATCAAATCCAGCACCACATACTTCTTCAGTACCATGACCTGCAGCCTTCATATATGTTGGTAAACTTGCAGTTAATCCACCATGATCTGTAATAGCCATTTTGATATCAGGATTTGCACTATAAGTAGCAACGTACATAGGAGTTCCTTGAGATGCATCTGAGTTTACATTATCAGGAATTTCTTGATAAACTACTTCAACACCTGCTGCTTCAACACCAGCTATTGCACCTTTAGTTCTTTCTCCTCTGTTTGGCATACTTGCAAGACCCCAGATAAAAGCTTTATCTCCAGCTTGTAGACCACAAACTTCAACAGCTTTTTTACCTAGATTAAATCCAGCATCGAATAGATCTGCACCTGCATAACCAAATCCTTCAGTTTTATATTCTGCTTCAAGATCAGGAAGAGGTGTATTCATAGTAGTAATTACTATACCCATTTCTCTAGCTTCTTGAATGATAGGTCTCATAGCAGCGTCTCCTGGAAAACCATAGATTGCAATTCCATCAGGCTGTAAAGCAACAGCTTCTTTAAATTGTTTAATCATGATTTCTGAGTTCCACTGTGACCAGTAGTAATCTACTTCACAACCAGTGTGTTCAGCAGCAGCTACTGCACCATTGTAAACGATAGTTCCAAATGGGCCACCTTCAGGACCACCTGGGAAAAATATAAATTTCTTATCACAGCTGTAATCATTTTTTGCTACTGCTGAAGTAGATGCAAAAGCAAAAAATAAAGCAATGACAGCAAAGATTTTTTTCATAATTCCTCCAAATAATTTATGCATTAATTTATAAGTAAATAAATCAATAATACAATTAAATTAAAGTATTAAAGATCTTATTACAAATTAAATCCCTCTTTCTTTTGATAGATAAAATAGTCGCACTTATTTACCAATTTAAAGCAATTTTTATATTTATAAGATTATCAAAAAGTGCTATTTTTTCATTATGGATGTTGATTTAGGTAAATGGTATCGAGCAAATATAGATAAAAAAGAATTCAAGCAGTTATGCAAGAAATCTGATTGGCAGGGTTTTAAGCATATGATTATTTATTTTTCATCTCTGTTTCTCTTTGGATATCTTGCGTATGTCACTTGGGGCACTTGGTGGTCATTATTATTTTTTATAATATACGGAAATATTTGGGGATGCAGCGATGCTATATGGCATGAAACTGGTCACAGAACTGCTTTTAAATCTAAATTCTGGAATGATTTCTTTTATTATATTGCTAGTTTCATGGATAATTTTGAACCTATCAGATGGAGATATTCTCACTATCATCATCATACTTATACTCAATTTAATGATCCTGTAGATTTTGAAATACATGTAAAAAAACCAACTGACTTGATTGTGTTTTTCTCTCATTACATTCCATTCTCTGGTTTTATTTTCTTTAAAAATTCTCTTCAATGGGAAACTATAAAACATGCATTTGGTGTAACTACTGATGTAATGAAAGTTTGTATTCCAAAAAATGAAAGATGGAAATGTAGATTATCTGCGTGGAGTCATCTTTCTATTTGGATAATTAGTATAGCTTCTTCAGTTTACTTTCAAAGTTGGCTTCCAGTTCTATATGTTTTATTGCCTAATTTTTATGGAAAGACCCTTGTTATGCTTATGGGTCTTACTCAACACGCAGGACTTAGAGAAGATAAAAGAGACCATAGGTATACAACTAGAACAGTATATTTAAATCCAGTTTTAAGTTTTTTATATTGGCATATGGAATATCATGTTGAGCACCATATGTTCCCTCAAGTTCCCTCACATAATTTACCTAAGCTGCATGCTATGATTAAAGATCAATTACCACCTGCCAGAAAAGGTCTTCTTGGGGCTTATAAAGAAATTATTCCAGCACTCATAAAACAAGCAAAAAATCCTGACTATCAAATTCCATTATCTGTTCCAAGCAACGCTTAGACTGAGTGAAAAATAACATTATAATTTTAGGTGGTGGTCAAGCCGGAATCTATGCTGCTAGAGAGATCAGACAAAATGATTCAAAATCAAATATTAAAATTTTAGGTGAAGAAAATTTATTACCATACGAAAGACCTCCTTTATCTAAAGATTTTTTGCTAGATAAAAAAAAAGAAGAAGATCTTTATTTTCATTCTAGCGACGTACTAAAAAATGAAAATATAGAATTTGAAAATATATCAATTAATAAAGTTGATTTTGAAAATAAAAAACTTTTTGCAAAAAATGATAATGTTTACTCTTATGATAGTTTGCTTATTTCAACAGGTTCTGAAAATAAAAAACTTACTTTAGATAATAATTTAAAGAATGATATTTATTATCTAAGAAATTTAGAAGAAGCCAAAAAAATTAAAGAAATAGTTTCAAATAAAAATAAAATAACAATTATTGGTGGTGGTTTCATTGGCTTAGAAATTGCCTCATCTTTATCTCAGCTTCAAAAGAAAGTAATTGTTATTGAAATTGGTAATCAACTTATGGGAAGAATTATACCCAAACAAATTGCTGATTTAGTTCAAAACACTCATATAGAACATGGAAATGAAATAATATTAAATAAACAGATAGAAAAAATAACTAAAAAAAATGGCGATTATGAAATTTTATTAAATGATAATTCTTTAATAGAAACAGATTTTATAATTGCAGGTATAGGCTCAACCCCGACTGTAAAGTTATTTGAAAATACAAATTTAAAGCTTGATAATGGTATTGTAACTAATCAATTTTGTGAAACTTCTATTAAAGATGTTTATGCAGCAGGTGACGTATCTAATTTTTATCATCCATTCTATGAAAGAAATATGCGACTCGAGTCTTATCAACATGCACAAAATCATGGAATATGTGCTGGAAAAAATATTGCTGGAGTAAAAACAGAATACACTTCAATTCCTTGGATGTGGTCTGATCAATTTAATTTGAATCTTCAACTGACTGGTATTTGTGATGAGTATGATGAAATCATCGAAAGAGGTAATGATATTAATAATGGTGTTATTTATTTTTTCCTAAAAAATAATAAAATAAGAGGAGCATGTGGTGTTGGAATCATAGGAAAAGTAGGCCGTGACATTAGAATAACTTCTAAATTAACTGAGAAAGATACCATTGTAGATAAACAAATTCTCTCAGATCAAAATCTAAAATTAAATAAACTTATACAAAAATAACAATTTAATTATTTTGTATTTATTTTCATAAAATAGCTATTATATACAATCTATGTCTGAAGAAAATTGGATTGAAGTAGGGTCTACAGATAGTATTGAAGAAGAGGATCTCATCAGATTTGATCATCAAGATAAAACTTTTTGTGTGTATAAGCTAACAGATGGTTTTTATGCTACTGATGGAATTTGTACACACGAGGCGGTACATCTTGAAGATGGTTTGGTTATGGATGATGAAATTGAATGTCCAATGCACCAGGGAATTTTTAATATTAAATCCGGAGAAGCTTTAAGCCCACCAGCGTGTGAGGATTTAAAAACATATCCAGTTAAAGTTGATAATGACAAAATTTTCATTAAGATAGATTAACTATTTTTTTGGAGATTTTATGAGCAGAAAAAAACTTACAGTTTATGATTATTTGCAATGCAAAGGTAAAAGACAACTAAGTGTTATGTTTGTGCATAATGCTGATGAAGCTGCAGCAGCTGAAGAGGCAGGCATTGACATGATTTGTACTTCTCATGATGCTCCACAATTTGGTATTTACAATTCTTTTGATGAGCTTAAGCGAATTCGCGAGGCTGCACCAACTTGCTTTATGCAATCNGGAGGNGCAGTAAGAGTAGCTTCTGAATACGAAGCAATGAAACTATCACACAAGTATTTAGACATTGGNGCAGATGTTATCTATGGTGGTAATTGGAGTTACAAATGGATTAGAGCATTAAGAGATGAGTATGTTCCAATTAATAGTCATGTTGGATTAGTTCCAGGAAATGCTACTTGGATTGGAGGATTTGTTGCACAAGGTAAAACAGCAGATAAAGCCATAAGAATATTAGAACATACTCTTGAGTTACAAGAAGCGGGTGCTATTGGAGTTGAACTCGAAGTAGTTCCACCAAAAGTTGCAGAAGTTATTACAAAAAAAGTTGATATCATGACTCTCTCAATGGGAAGTGGTTCTGGATGTGATGGGCAATATTTATTTGCTAATGATGTACTCGGATATACNCAAGGAAAAATTCCAAGACATGCGCGAATTTATAGAGATTTTAAAAAAGAATTTNCAAAANTACAAGCTGAAAGAGTAAGTGCATTCAAAGAGTTTCACGATGATACGGTAAACAAAAAATTTAATGATCCTAAAATCACNGTTAACATTGATGAAGGTGAATTTGAAAAATTTTTAAAGCTTTCAGAAAAATTTTGATTAATGTTTGCGGGCGAAGTTGATTTAAAAACTTGGTATAAACCAAAAATTGATAAGAAAACTTTAAAGGAACTTTCTAAGAGATCTGATACAAAAGGTTTATTAGATATATCCATATTTATTGTTGCTCTAATATTAAGTGGATATCTGTGTATTCTAAGTTGGGGTACTTTATGGTCAATACCTGCTCTTTTGCTTTATGGAAATATTTTCTATTGTAAAATCATAAGCATTCAACATGAAACAAATCACGAAACATATTTTAAAACAAGAGCGTTAAATAAATTTTTTTATCATATAACTTCTTTACTCGGTGGTTTTGAAGCAGTTAGATGGAAGTGGAGTCATTTTCATCACCATACTTACACNATATTTACACATGANGAGGTGTANGATTANGAAAATAATAGTCCAAAACCAACAGAACCTGTNAGATTTCTTTTAAATTTTTTACCNCTTGGTCCAATAATTAATATTCAAAAAATAAGACATTTTACACATTTTGAAATTATTAAACATTCATTTGGGATAATTACTCCTGTTGTAAAAGTTACAGTACCTGAAAAGGAGATAAAAAAAATTATTAATAGTTCAAGATTATATTTAAGTTTTTGGTTGCTTGTAATTTTATCNTCAGTTTTGTTANAATCATGGCTACCAATAATAATGATAATTTTACCNCCATTTTATGGTAATACTATATTAATGATTTGTGGCATGACTCAACATGCTGGACTAGCTGATAATATTAAAGATCATAGAAAAAGTACAAGAACAGTTATTATGAATCCCTTTTTTAGTTTTTTGTATTCAAATATGGAGTATCATATTGAGCACCACATTTTCCCAAAAATCCCATGCCATAATTTAAAAAAATTTCACAAAATAGTTAAAAATCAAATGCCAGAACCTCATAACGGAATAATTTCTGCTTATAGATCAATAATCCCAGCAATATTTAAGCAATCTAAAGATAAAAATTATTTTATTGATGTGAAGGTTCCAGATACGACAATTTAGTCTCTTTTTTTTTATTCAAAATATACTATAAATACATCATGGGAAATCAACTAAATGATAGTGATTTTGGTACAAGAGATAAAAGAGGTCATTGGAAACCATTTGGTACAATAAGTATTAACCCACCTAAAGATATATTTTTTAACCCAATAAAATTTTTAAAGTATTTTTTTAAATTTCCTGGAATTTTTTTCCCATGGACTTTTGTCTTTGCAGCAATAACAGTTGCTACATATCTTTTTTTGACTCCTTCTTTAGAGACAATGAAGACTTTTGAAATAGGATGGATATCCTACATATTTTTCAGAAACGCAGTTATTATTTTGCTTTGGACAGGCTTCTTTCATTTAAGACTGAAGACACAAGGAACTTCATTTAAATATAACCCACGACCTCTAGAAAAAAATAACTCAACTTTTTTATTTAATGATCAGACTAAAGATAACCTATTCTATACTTTTTGTAGTGCTATTCCATTATGGACAGCTTATGAAGTAATTACATTTTGGGCATTTGCAAATCAAATAATCCCATATGTAAGCTGGGAGGCGTATCCAATATATTGTTGTTTTATGTTCTTTCTTGTCCCGTTTATAAGAGACGCACATTTTTACTTAACTCATAGATTATTACACTGGGCACCACTTTATAAAATTGCACATAAAGTACACCACCGTAATACGAATACAGGTGCTTGGTCAGGTATGTCTATGCATCCAATAGAGCATATACTCTATTTTTCAGGAATCTTAGTTCATTGGATAATCCCTTCACATCCTCTTGTTGCGATGTATCATGTATTTCATGCTGGTTTAGCACCTACACCTGGACATACAGGATATGAAAAAATGACTTTCAAAAATGGTGTATCAATTCCAACAGGTGATTATATGCATTATATTCATCATAAATATTTTGAATGCAATTATTCAGGTGGAAATACTAGTTTCTTAGATAAATTAATGGGTACGTTCCATGATGGATCTGAAGAAGCTACTAAGGAAGTAATGGCTCGTATCAAAGATAAAGCTCATTACCTCTAAACTTATCTTCATAAATTTTAAATTTTATTATAATGATCTAAAATATGAGTAAGGTCGAATTATATAAAGATGTAAAAAATAGTTTGGGAGAAGGTATCACGTGGTCTTCAATTGATCAAAGTTTACTTTGGGTAGATATTAAACCAAAATCAGTTTTATTCAGAATTGATTTAGATAACGAAAAATTAGAAACTTTTGATTTACCTGATTTTGTAACAGCGACATCAATAATCTCAAAGAATGAAATTGCTTTAGTCTCAAATAATGGAGTAAATAAATTTAATTTTCAATCTAAAAAATACGAAAGAATAATTAATGTTGAAGATGATATTTTAACAAATAGATCTAATGATGGTGCATCTGATGCTAGGGGCAGGCTCTGGTTTGGCACTATGCAAAATAATTTTAATCAAGATGGAAGTGCAAAATCTTTAAATGCTAAATCTGGAAGTTTATATTGTCTATCTGATAATAAGGTAAATATTGTTGAAACAAATCTTGGTATACCTAACACATTTGTTTGGAGTCCAGATAATACGAAATTTTATTTTGCCGATACAACTGAGGGATCATTACTAGAATACAATTTTAACCTAGATGAAGGTAGTTTGTCAGACAAAAAAAATTTCTTCAATTTTGATAGAGGTGCTCCAGATGGATCAACTATTGATAGCGATGGCTTTATTTGGAATTGTCGTTGGGGTGGTTCATGTGTAGTGAGAATTGATCCTAAAGGAAGAATAGATAAAATCTATGAGCTACCTGTTGAAAATGTAACAAATTGTGTATTTGGAGGAAGTGATCTTAAAACTTTATTTATTACAAGTGCTACAAATTCAGGTAAAAATCAATATGATGGTAGTCTATTTGCATTAAATGTTAATGTGTCTGGACTTGAAGATAATAAATTTAAAATTTGATTTTTTACTTTATTTAGCTAAAACTTTTACACATGAATAAAAAAAATAAATTTAGATCTTCTAATTGGTATAATTCTAAATCACATCGAAGAGATACATTTATTCATAGAG
>FUFK010047344.1_pt1 | contig 18242 bp, 16 predicted proteins | sample 1021851 | NCBI WGS metagenome assembly FUFK01 (sample SAMEA51879418, study PRJEB19060) | metagenome
ATGACTCAAATGGAAAATAGAATTGTATTGTGTAGATTTAAAGATGGTTATGGACCTGTTGGAGCATACTTTTTACATTTAAAAACATATACACAAAATGCCAATGGCGAAAACTATGAAAAAAAATGGTACGATCAAACTAAAGAATTAGTAGGNGAGTATATTGATCATCACCCAACTCCTACTTGTTTAAGAAATCACGCATTTATTCAAGAGGTTGCTGCAGGAGGTGGACCAATACACATGGTAACTAAAGAGGCTTTTCAAGACCCTCATTTAGAAACTGTGGGTTGGGAAAACTTTTTAGGGATGACAGTTGGTCAAGCGGTAGTTTGGGCGTCACAAAATATTGATCCAAAATATACAAATCCAGAACTCACCACATCTGAGCCGTACGTAATGGGTTCACATGCTACATGTTCTGGAGCATGGGTTAGTGGACCAGAAGATTTATCTCCTCCAGAATATTTCTGGGGCTATAATAGAATGTTAACTATTGATGGACTTTTTGGTGCAGGAGATACAGTAGGTGGTAGTGCNCACAAATTTTCATCAGGCTCATTTACTGAGGGAAGATTNGCAGCAAAAGCTGCAGTAAAGTATATNGAAGATAAAAAAGCCGAGGGAATANATGTTTCAGACAAACAATGTGATGATTTTAAAAAAGCAGTTTATAAACCTTTAGATACTTANACNGTTGCNCAAAACGAGATNACNGGTGGAACAGTTTCCCCAAGCTATATTTCNCCNATTCAAGGTCTTCAAAGACTTCAAAAAATTATGGATGAATATGTAGGAGGTATTACATCTAACTACATGACAAATGGTAATTTATTAAAGAAAGCCCTTGAGTTGTTAGATTGGCTTCAAGAGGATTTGGAAAATGTNGGAGCTGAAGATTACCANCAATTAATGAGAGCATGGGAGTTAAAACACAGAGCTTTGACGTCCCAGTGTGTAACTGAGCATACTTTATTTAGAGAAGAAACTCGTTGGCCTGGTTATTATTATAGAGGAGATTATATGAAACTAGATGATGAGAATTGGCATTGTTTAACTGTTTCAAGAAGAGACCCTAAAACAGGTAAATTTACACTAGAGAAAGTTCCTGTTTATCATATTGTTGACGAGGAAGAAAAAAAGAAAGCGTCTTAGTATTCTTAAAAAATAAATTTAATGGACCTTTTGTCTAAAACTGATCAAGAGATATTTGAAATAGGCAAACCGTTTTGGGAAAATCTTGTAAAATCCTCAAATCTTAAAGATTATGGGAGCTTCACAAGGGATTTTTCAACACAAATGTTATTTGGGGCAAATGAAGTTGAATTAGGAAAACAATGGGCAAACAACGAGTTAATTACAAATTTAAACGAGACTTATGAGCCTTTTGGAACCCTAAGAAGGGGTGAACATATTACAGTTTTGATTAAACAGACAAATAAGAAAATACCAGGTGAATTCTTAGGTAGAATGGTTCTCGGTGTCGAGGATGGTGAGATCAAGGTTTTTGGGGCAACAATCTATTAAAAAAAAATTATTAAAAGTTCAATTATAGTTTGACAATTTTTTTACTAGGTGTATTGAGAAATATAGATGCACTTACCAAATTTAAAAATTCCTCAAAAAATTGTAGAAAAAAAGACAACATTTATCAAGACTGGAATTTTTTCGGCAATAGCTGCTTGTTGGGGTGTTATCTTATTTGGAACTTTTATAACTTTTAATTAATAATAAAGAAAACTTAAAAGTTTTTTTTAATGGATGTTTTTTTACCTATAGCTCAAGTTTTTGTAAATCCGGTTGAGATACTTTTATTAAGTGCGATTGTCGGAGTTCTTTCAGGTTTATTTGGTGTCGGAGGAGGTTTTTTGATGACACCTTTTTTAATTTTTTTAGGAGTTCCACCGGCGTACGCTGTTGCAAATGAAGCAAATAATATATTGGCTACTTCAGTATCAGGATCAACTACTCATTATCTAAAAAATACTTTGGATTATAAAATGGGATTAATCATTGTAATTGGAGGCTCGATAGGAACAGCGTTAGGTATTTATACTTTTACATATTTTAAAGATATTGGAAAAATAGATACAGTTATCTCTTTAGCTTATATGTACATNCTTGCGATAATTGGGACTTTGATGTTGGTAGAAAGTCTTGGTGAAATNGACAAAGCNAAAAAAAATATTGTTATTAAAAAAAAATTACATGTTCATTATTGGATACACGGACTTCCAATTAGAATGAGATTTCCAAAATCAAAATTATATGAAAGTATTTTTACACCTATTTTAATTGGTTTAGTTGTTGGTTTTATAGCTGCAATAATGGGAATAGGTGGTGCATTTATTTTGGTTCCAGCAATGATTTATATTATAAAGATGCCTACTAAATTAGTACCGGGAACCTCCTTGTTTGTAACTATTTTTGTAAGCGTTATAGTTACATTTTTACACTCAATAAATTATGGATCTATAGATTTAATGTTAGTTTTATTATTAGTCATTGGATCGATTGTTGGAGTTCAAGTTGGTCAGAAAATTGGTGAACAAATTGATAGTTCAGGATTAAAAGCTTTATTGGCAATTTTATTGTTAATTGTTGGAATAGTCATAGCATACGACACTTTCTTTGTAGAGGAGATAGAAAAAGAAACTTTAAATGTAATTAATCAAGATCTAAACTTTTTTTCACAGTTTATAAAAGAGTTTTCTGANGATATGCCATTTTTNTANGGTTTGTTTTCAATTTTATTTGCTGTTTCTCTTGGNATTGCAGCTGCGTTTATAAGAAGATCAATTTCNAAATTTNGACAAAAGTATTTTAATAAAGCTGTAAAACAATCTAAATAAAAAATTTAAGATAGATTTCTATTGTAAAGATACAAACAATCCCGACAGTGAGCATTGCTATAAATCCAACTATAAATGGTTTGTATCCCATATTTATGATGTCTTTTAAATTCGTGGACAAACCGATAGCAGCCATTGCCATTGTTAGAAAGATTTTTGATAAAGCTTTAATAAGAATGATTATTTCAATCCAATGTTCGTTGTTTGAAATAAAAATTTCATCACCTATATTTCTTAAAACAACCATTCCAACAAATCCTAAAATAAAATAAGGAAAAATATTTAGTATCGAGTAGTTTTTTTCTTTTGAAACCCCACGATTATAAAGAAATGCAAAAAGGGGTATCATTATAATTAAAAAAGTGTTTCTTATAAGTTTAGTTACGGTTGCAATGTTTAAAGTCTCGGGACTATTAAATTGTTGATCATAAATCAGACCAGCAGCAGCTACTTGTGAAGTTTCATGAATGGCAGTTCCCAAAAAAAGACCAGTGAAAAATGAATTTCCATCAAAGTAAAAGTTAGCGAAATAAGGATATAAAAGCATAGATAAAATCCCAAACAAAGTAATATTTGCTATAGCATATGAAATTTCATTTTTACTTGCTTTGATAACTGGAGCAGTGGCCATTATTGCTGTTGTACCGCAAACTGTACACCCAATGGATGTTAAGTAAGCCATTCTAGTTGGAATCTTTAGTATTTTAATAAGAAGTTTAATGGTTATTAAAACACTTATGATACAAATTATAATTAATGGAATTGCAATTTTACCAAATTCTATGAATTCAAAAGGTTTTAATTGAATACCTAAACAAATAATTCCAAGTTTAAGTATATATTCCTTGCTAAAATCTAATCCTTTTTGAAAATTGTCACGTATTTTAAAAAAATTACCAAAAAATATTCCTAACAAAATGGCAATCATTGCAGTTGAAATGGGACTTTTGTTATATCCAAGAAGTTCAATTCCAATAATGTTGTTAAAACCCTCAGATAATGAATAAAGGATAAAAGCGAGAATTATGCCTGGCAAAACTACCAAGTATTTATTATTCAACATTATATTTATTTAAGATTAGGCGCTTCTATACAATTTAGTCATAACAAACTCCTTATGACCTAAAGCTTCTGCACAAGTTAATCTCCCATTCGCTACTTTAAGAGTAGTTTCGATAAGTTTATCTCCTGCTTCAGATAAATTCATTTCTCTAGAAAGAATTCTTGAGACATCGCAATCTATATGTTCGCCCATTCCCTTTACTGTTAACGGGTTGGCAGTCAATTTAATAACTGGTTCTATTGGATTACCAACTATATTTCCTTGTCCTGTAGGAAATAAATGAATATTAAAACCTGCGGCCGCTTGAAGTGTTACACATTCAGCTGCTGCAGACGAGGTATCCATAAAATATAAACCTTTACCTTTTTTTGGTTCTTCAGCAGGCTCTAAGACATCAATAAATTTACAATTCCCAATTTTTTGAAAGTTTCCAAAAGCTTTTTCCTCAATAGTTGTCAAACCACCCGCAATATTTCCTGCTGTTGGTTGACTTTCAGAAAGATCATCTGTTGCTTCTTTAAGAATAAATTCATTGTAAGAGCTCCATGTCTTCATAAATTTATCTGAAGCCTCTTTTGTTGCTCCCCTAGATGCACAAACTTTTTCAGCTCCAGTTAACTCTGATGTTTCACCAAAACATAAATGAACACCTAAAGGTTCAAGTTTATCCATTAAATTTCCAACAGTCGGATTTGATGCTAATCCAGATGTAGTATCAGACTCACCACATTTAACTGAAATCCATAAATCACTGATTGGACATTCCTCTCTTTGTTTTTCAGATGCCCACATGACAAACTCTTGTGCTTTTTTTGAGGCTTTCATTACTGTACCTATGTCCCCAGTTCGCTCTATATGGAAGCCTTCTACCGGTTTCCCTGTTTTAGCTATTCCATCAACAATTTTTTTTGTCCATTTAGGCTCAATTCCAATAACAATTACTGCAGCAACATTAGGGTTACTACCAGTGCCAATCATAGTTCTAAAATGTAATTCTAAATCTGCTCCAAATTGAAGTCTGCCGTATGAATGTGGTAATGCAATTGTACCTTTGATGTTATTAGCTACTGCCTCAGCACAAGCATTAGATATATCATCGACGGGAAGAATTATAACATGATTTCTTGTTCCAGCTCTTCCATTTTCTCTTTTATAACCTAAAAAACTTTTTGGGATTTCCATAAGATTACCATTTTTTTGTTTTTACATTATGAACATGAACATGTTCACCTTTTTTAATTGATTTGACTACCTTACCTATATCATGTCCATATTTAAGTATTGTGTCACCTTTATTTAAGTCAATCATTGCAATTTTATGTCCTAGAGGAATTTCATCCATTGATTGAATATTTACAGAACTGTCATTTTCCATTATCCAGCAATTACAATCTTGTTTTGGGGTAATTTTCTCAATAACAACAACACCAACATTATCTTTTTGGTCATGTATTATTATATCTGTAGCCATAAATAGGTCGATTTGTTTGTTTGAATTTTGTGAAATCTTATATATTAATCGCAAAAAACTAACAAATAGTTTTTAAAAAATTTGTACCATTTATTAATTTAGAAAGGTTCTATTAATGACAAAAATGACGACAGAAGAGGCCTTTGTAAAAGTTTTACAAATGCACGGCATTGAACATGCTTTTGGTATAATTGGTTCTGCATTTATGCCAATCTCAGATATTTTTCCAGATGCTGGAATTACATTCTGGGATGTTGCTCATGAAACNAACGGTGGGTTAATAGCTGATGGTTATACAAGATCCACTGGAAAAATGTCTATGGTCATTGCTCAAAATGGACCTGGCATAACTGGGTTAGTTACACCAATTAAAACAGCTTATTGGAATCATACACCTTTACTTTTGGTAACTCCACAAGCAGCAAACAAAACTATGGGCCAAGGGGGTTTTCAAGAAGTTGAACAGATGAATTTATTTAAAGATATGGTTTGTTATCAAGAAGAAGTAAGAGATCCCTCAAGAATGGCAGAGGTTTTAAATAGAGTAATAGAAAAAGCAATAAGAGGATCAGCTCCAGCTCAAATAAATGTTCCAAGAGATTATTGGACACAAGTAATAGATATTGAACTTCCACCGATTGTAAGATTAGAAAGACAGGGTGGTGGAGCAGAGGCGATAGATAAGGCTGCAAAACTTTTATCAAATGCAAAATTTCCTGTAATTTTATCTGGAGCAGGAGTTGTTATTGGTGGAGCAATTGAAGAAACAAAAAAACTTGCAGAAAAATTAGACTCACCAGTTTGCTCTGGTTATCAACATAATGATAGCTTTCCAGGAAGTCATCCATTGGCAGTTGGACCATTAGGATACAATGGATCTAAAGCCGCTATGGAACTTATTTCTAAAGCAGATGTAGTTTTAGCTTTAGGAACAAGACTAAATCCTTTTTCAACTCTTCCAGGATATGGAATTGATTATTGGCCCAAGAATGCAAATATTATTCAAGTAGATATGAATCCAGACAGAATTGGTTTAACAAAAAAAGTTACTGTAGGAATAAGTGGTGATGCAAAATTAGTTGCAACACAGATTTTAGAAAAATTATCTTCAAATGCGGGAGACATTGATAGACAAAAGAGAAAAGATCTAATCCATCAAACAAAATCTGCTTGGTTACAAAAATTATCAAGTTTAGATCATGAGGATGATGATGAAGGAACAGCATGGAATAAAGAAGCAAGAGAAAGAGATAAGGATAGAATGTCCCCAAGACAAGCGTGGAGAGCAATACAAGCTGGAATGCCAGAAGATGTAATTATATCTAGTGATATAGGAAATAATTGTGCAATTGGAAATGCATATCCAACATTTGAAAAACCGAGAAAATATTTAGCACCTGGTTTATTTGGTCCTTGTGGTTACGGTTTCCCCTCAATCTTGGGAGCAAAGATAGGATGTCCTGACACTCCAGTTATTGGTTTTGCAGGAGATGGAGCTTTTGGAATTAGCATGAATGAAATGAGTTCTTGTGCAAGAGAGGAGTGGCCTGCGATTACAATGGTAATTTTTAGAAATTACCAATGGGGTGCGGAAAAAAGAAATACAACTCTTTGGTTTGATAATAATTTTGTTGGAACAGAACTTGATCCAGAATTAAGTTTTGCAAAAGTTGCTGATGCTTGTGGTTTAAAAGGAGTTACTGTTAAAACGATGGAAGAGACAACCGAAGCTATTAAAAAATCTTGTGAAGATCAAAAGAAAGGCATCACAACATTTATTGAAGTTATTTTAAATCAAGAATTAGGTGAACCTTTCAGAAGGGATGCTATGAAAAAACCAGTTAGAGTAGCTGGTATAAAAAAAGAAGATATGAAAAAGCAACCTTCTTTAAATTCCTAACAGTTCTAGAATTTTTTCGTTCTATAAATTCATATCTGGCCAGTCTTTATTATTATATCTATCCAGTTCTTTTTTTGTTATTGGTTTGAACAATATCCAACCAATCACAATTACTAGAACAAATAGAATTAATGTTTGCATGGTTTAATTTATTATAGAGATAGGGTCTAGTCTAGCTTCAAACTTAATATTTTTTAAATCTTTTAAATTCTTAACAAGTGTCGTAATCTTTATTTATGGACGAAATTAAAATAGGCTCAAATAGAAGTTTTGGTGTCGTATTTTTTGTAGTATTCCTACTGATAGCACTTTATCCTATAATAAATAATGGAGAGATAAGAATATGGTCTCTAATTACTTCAATTATATTTCTTATCTTGGGATTACTAAATTCAAAATTTCTAAATCCATTGAACAAACTTTGGTTCAAGTTTGGTATTGTGTTAGGAAAAATAATTTCACCTTTAATAATGGGAATTATTTTTTTTTTAGTGGTAACACCCACTGGTTTGATAATGAGATTACTAAGAAAAGATATTTTAAGTTTAAAATATAATCAAAATTCATCTTATTGGATTGAAAAAAAGGGTCCAAAAAGTAAAATGAAAAATCAATTTTGATATGAGTTTTATAAAAGAATTTTGGGAGTTTTTAAAAGTTAGAAAAAAATACTGGCTATTACCAATAATTATCGTTTTAGTTTTATTTGGCGGATTAATTGTTTTAACGCAAGGTTCAGCTGTGGCTCCATTTATTTATACAATATTTTAAAGTGATCTCTATATTAGGTATATCTGCATTTTATCATGATAGTGCGGCATGTGTCTTAAAAGATGGTGAAATCTTTGCTGCTGCTCAAGAAGAAAGATTTACTCGAAAAAAGCATGATCCTAGTTACCCTAAAAATGCTATAAATTTTGTTTTAGATTATTCAAATTTAAAATTAAGTGAAGTTGATCATATAGTTTTTTTTGAAAAACCCTTTTTAAAATTTGAAAGACTTTTAGAGACTTATGTTGGTTTTGCACCTAGAGGCTTTGTTTCTTTTGCAAAAGCGATGCCAATTTGGATTAAAGAAAAACTTTTTCAAAAAAATCTTTTATTTAATAAACTAAAAGAGCATGATAAAAATTATAAATCTGACAAGAATATTTTTTTTTCAGATCATCATTTGAGTCATGCAGCCAGTGCCTTTTTTCCATCTCCCTTTGAAGAAGCAATCATATTAACTGCAGATGGAGTGGGTGAATGGGCAACAACTACTGTAGGGGTAGGGAAAAATAACCATCTCGAGATAAAAAAAGAAATTCATTTTCCACATTCACTTGGACTTTTATACTCAGCTTTTACTTACTACACAGGATTTAAAGTTAATAGTGGAGAATACAAACTCATGGGTTTGGCTCCATATGGAAAACCTATTTACGAAGAACAAGTCAAACAGTTAATTGATATAAAAGAAGACGGAACATTTAGATTAGATCAAAAATATTTTAATTATGCAACTGGTTTAACAATGACCAATAATAAATTTGATATTTTATTCGGACAGAAACCCCGTGATCCTAAAAATGAAAAAATAAGCCAATTCCATATGGATATTGCAGCATCAATACAAAAAGTAACTGAAGAAATAATGATAAAATTATCAAAGGCTCTCCGTAAAGAATATAACATTAAAAATTTATGCCTTGCAGGTGGTGTTGCGTTGAATTGTGTTGCCAACGGAAAAATCTTAGAAGAAAAAATTTTTGATAATATTTGGATACAACCAGCAGCTGGAGATGCAGGTGGCTCATTAGGTGCAGCTTTAGCATTATGGCATATAGAGCATGGAAATATGAGAAAAATAAATCCATTAGATAATATGAAAGGCTCGTATCTTGGTACTGAGTTTTCTCAATTACAGATAGAGGAAGAACTGAAATCTGTAGGAGCTCACTTCGAAACTTTTGATTATGAAAATATGATTAATAAAACATCAGATTATTTGTCAAATGAAAAGGCAGTAGGATGGTTCCAAGGCAGGATGGAATTTGGACCAAGAGCTTTGGGCTCAAGATCAATTTTAGGGGATCCAAGATCAGATAAAATGCAAAGAAATCTTAATTTAAAAGTAAAGTATAGAGAAAGTTTCAGACCTTTTGCACCCTCAGTTCTTAGAGAAGATTTATCCAACTGGTTTGATATCAATGTAGATAGTCCATACATGTTATTGGTAGCTAATATTAATCCTGAAAAAAAAATTGAAATGTCCGATGAACAAAAAAAACTTTTTGGTATTGAAAAACTAAATATAAAAAGATCAGAAATTCCAGCAGTGACGCATGTTGATTACTCAGCTAGAGTTCAAACAGTTTCAAAAAATACCAATAATCGATATTATGATTTGATTTTAAAATTTAAGGAAAAAACTGGCTGTCCAGTTATAGTCAACACTTCATTTAATGTTAGAGGAGAACCTATTGTAAACACACCAATTGATGCTTTTAATTGTTTTATGGGAACTGAATTAGATTATTTGGTTATTGGCAACTGTATTTTAGATAAAAAAAAACAAAATCCTATGCAAAAGAAAGATTATAAATCAAAATTTGAATTAGATTAAAAATCTATTTTTTCAATAATTCCATCAAAGATCAATTTTGTTCCTTTTTCATTCCAATGAATATCTCCATAGATAAAGTTTTCAAAAATAAATTTTCTTTTTTCCTCATTTTGAAATTTATTATAAAGATTTACAAAATTTATTTTGTTTTGATTAGAGAAATTTAGCCAGTGTTTTTGATGAAATTCGTCACCATATAAAATCTGTGTTGGCCAAGGGTATATTATTAGTGAAGCATCTATATTTTTTTCTTTAAATAAATTAAATAGTTTAGTTAGATACTCGTTTGATTGACTGAGGCCTTTTTTAACTTCGTCAAATTTTTTATCATTAAAAGTCCAAAAGCCTCTATCGATATGTGTCATTTTGTAATACATAACATCATCTCTGTTAGTATCAAAAAAACTTTTATCTAAATTCTTAGAAGCTTTAAATCTTAGTTTAACATAATTTTTGATAATTTCAGTTTGATCAGATATTACGCTAAATAACCTGAATATAATAAAATTATCTCTTAAGAAGCTTTCAAATTTATAAAAATTCTTTTTGAGGACGTTTTGTTTTTTGGTTTCCTCATAAGTCAAAATATTTCCATTATTGTCAAATTTAATGAAAAGTTCATCAAAGATATCTGAAATATCTAAAAAAACTAATGCTTGATCAACTTTATAACCTTTGTTGATATAAAATTCTGTTTTTTTAAAATATATACTGGGTGAATATGAACCTAATGCAGAATTTAGTACTTCGTATTCACTACCTAAATGAGAAGCTAATAAACCAGCAAAAGTTTTTTCGTAAGGCAAACCTGACCCCTCGATAAAAGAGTCTCCTATTAATAGAATTCTTTTTTGATATTTATTACTTTTCAAAATTTCTCTATTTTCTTTATCAAAAAAACCAAGTGAATTAGTAATTACCCTTTTTTGAATTTTTCCTCCCCAATTTTCAATTTGATCAATATTAGGCAATATTTTGTGATGATAATCTTTTGAAGAAACTCTCCACCATTTTTCTTCCAAATTTAAGATTGACCAATATTGCGTATTTTTGAAAATTAAATTTGATAAAGTTAAATCAAATACAAGTAATATCAAAATAAATTTAATTTTTTTCATTGATATAATGATTAATGTTTTTACTAATAATTAGGTGACCATTTTTATTCCAATGCACATCACAAGGGATAAAATTGTTTAAATAATTATTAGACTTATTTTCAATTATAAAATCATCTCTAGTATCAATTAAAACAACTTTGTTATTTAGCGACCACTCATTTAAAAATTTAAAATGTTTACTATTTTCTGAATTTATTTCGTCAATTACCTCAAGTGCTGAGGGATAATTAACAATTATTATCTCAAATTTATATTTTTTGGATAGAGATTTTATCTTATTTAAATAATCTAATGATTTATTAATACCTTCCTTAACCCATTTTTGATCAACAATTTTGTCATAATAACTATAACCAAACCTCTTTGAATCTAAATAATTTTTATAGTTAATGACATTAGTTTTTTGGATACATTTTTGAGTGTTATTAGAAATGGTTGGAGCTGATATATTTTCATAAAATTTAAAAATAAAAGAATTTTGTTTAAAGTAATTTTTAATTTTATATTTCCTATTTTTTGTTTCAACTTGATTGTCATCTAACCATTTTCTTACAATATTCCCTTTTTTATCCTCTCTGTAAAATTGTGCTTCATCTTGTATATCGGAATGATCAATAAATATGAAAATTTTTTCAAAAGAAATTTTTTTTTCCTCAATGATATTTTTAATTAATTTATAATATATTGAGGGCGAATAACTTACATAGCCAAGATTTAAGAGATTATAGTTTGATTTTTTAATTTGAGAGATAAAATGATCTCTATAATCAATACCAGATCCGTAAACAAATGAATCTCCAATAAATCCAATATTTTTTTTTGATCTATCAATAAAAAAATTATCATTTTCTCCTATCCTCATGGATAGTTCATTAGTTTTAACTTTATATTTTTTTTTACCCCAAAATTCATAAACATTTATGTTTGCTGCTATACTGTGGTGAAATTTATCAGATTTTAACGAATAATTTCTTGATGTACCAATTTTTTTTTTTAATTTTTCAGGTAAAATTAGATTGATAAATAAATCAAAGATTAAAACAAGAAGTGTAATGATTATAAAATTTTTAAAAAATTTCATAACTAAGTATTTCATATAGCCCAATGTTTGTTGAAGCTCAATTAATTTTAATTTTTATATTCAGTCTATTATTAACAAGTATTTTTAATAATAAAATTATTAAAACAATATTAAGTGTTTTTTTAACATTTTTTTTAATATTTGAAATTATTTCTTACTATTTAACAGATGAACTTATTGATTATCGTTTTTTTATTCATACAGATACTTCCTCAATCAAAGTTTTTTATTTTCAATTTAAAAAAGAAATATTATTTTTAATTTTTTTAATTATCATAATAAATTGCATAATTATAAAAGTTGATTTAAAAAAAATTTTAAGTTTTAAAAAATCTTATTATTTTTTATTGATATTTATTTTTTTATCTATTTCTCTTCCTAACAAAAGTGCGATTAACAAATTATATGAAATCAACAAAATATATAATAAAAATTTATTTTATGATATAAGTGAATTTAATAATAAAAAATCAAAAGAATATGAAGATTTTGTAAAAAAAAACAATCTTAACTATTTAATTATCAATGAAAATTTAGAATCAAAAAAAAATTATAATATATTATATTTAATAATAGAATCTATTGATACTGGCTTAATAGAATCGCTCCCAGAGTTAACCCCTAATTTAAACAAACTTAAAAAAGAATGGAATTACAAAAAAATCAAAAACGTTGATGGTTGTGGATGGTCTAGTGGAAATTTATATTGTATAATGACTGGGTTACCAGCATATTTTCCTTTCGAAAAAAATAAAATATTTCAGGGATTAAAAGAGATAAAGATTACATCTTTAGGAGACATATTTAAAAAGTCTCAGTTTGATTTTCAAGAATATTTTGTAGGTGAGTCAACGTTTGTAGGAACTAAGGATTTATTAGAAACGATGAATTTTAATGTTTTTGATCATAATAAATCAACTGGCGATTATAAAGTGTATCCAAATGAGTTTGGTTTTCACGATAAAGATTTATTTTTTGAAATAAAAAAAAGAATAAAAAATCTTAAAATGAAAAATAATTCTTTTGTAATTTACGCTGCAACAATTAATTCCCATTTAAACGGAATAAAAGATGAAAGAATGAGTGCACTCATAGGAGATAATTACGATAATGATCTTGAACATTCCGTAAAATCTTTAGATTATCTTATTGGTGACCTAATAAAATTTTTAGAACGAGAAAAACTCTTAGAAAACACAGCTGTTTTTATTGGACCTGACCATTTGTTGCCAAATAACAAATCTATCAGAGAAACCTATAAAAAATTTGGGGATACTGAGAGGTCATTATATTTAATTTCAAATAAGGATTTTCCATCTAGTATTACCCAAACACAAATTGAGATCCCAAAAATAGTCCTAGATACAGCAAAAATAAAACATAATCATAAGTTTTTTTTTGAATACAATTCAATTAAAAATTTAAATGAATACTTAAATAAAAATAAATCTAATTTTTCTTTTTTTAATAAATCAAATGTAAATTTTATTGAAGCACCCAAAGTCATCAATCTTTCAATTGAAAATAATATTTTAACTTTAATAAACGATGGTTCTAAAATATATGAATTAAAGTTAGAAAATAGATCTCTTTCATATGTTAATTTACTATTTGATAAGGATTTCATTTTTAAAAATGACGAAAATCCTAAAGAAAGTATATCTGCGAGAAGAATAAGTAGAGAGGATGAAAAATTTAGATATCATCATTTAACTGTTTTAAAAAATGATAATAAAATTATTAGTGCAAAATTTATAAACTCATACGACAAATCAATAATGAACTTCAAATTAGATAATGGTTTTGCAAAATTTGATGTGAAAAATTATAAAAAGAACAATGATTTTACAAACTATTTAAATGATAAAAATAGATTTATTGCTCACGCTGGTGGTGGTTTAAATGGGCAAAAATATTTAAATACTTTAGAGGCTTTAAATAAGAATTATTCAAAAGGACTTAAACTATTTGAATTAGATCTAAAGTTAACTTCTGATGGATTTATTGTTGCAGTTCACGATTGGGAAAATTGGAAAAAAAACTCTAATTATAAAGGGGATATTCCACCCAAATTGAGTGATTTTAATAGAGTAAAAATATTTAATAAATATACTCCGTTAGATTATCAAAAAATTAATTCATGGTTTGATCAGAATAAAGATACAATTCTTATAACTGATAAAATAAAAAATTTATTTGCAATAAACAATCAAATAAAAATTGATAAATCAAGAATATTCATAGAGACGTTTAGTGAGGAAAGCACAGTAAAATTTATAAATAGTGGCTATAACGTGATTGCAAATATTGATTTTTTAAAGATGATACAAAATCCTATTAATTTCTTAATTGATAATAGAATTAAATATATTTCAGTGCCCCATATTATAAAAGATGATTTAAAATATAATTTTTTAAATTATCTAAAAAGTTTTTATAAAGATGAGTTTACAAAAAGATTATTAGAAAATGGCTTTAAATTTTATGCCTATGGACTTAATGAGAAAAAAGATAAAATTACTGAAATAGATATTATATGTAATTATAAAAATATTTTTTATGGAATGTATGTAGATGAGTGGGATTTTGATAAATCATTTAAGTTATGTGAAAATAAATTAAATTAGTTTATAAAATTACCAAGTCTAGTTTGTGTTTTCCTAATCGTTCATTACTATTTTTAGTAACTAAATAAGTCTCACCTATATTCATTGCTAATTGATTTTCTGAGTCCATTAAAATCATGTGCATGAAAAAAATATTACCTTGTTCAATTGTGTAAGGATTCTTAGTATATAACATTGGCCAATCCATCCAATTAGGCGAAAAAGTGGCTCCGAGTGAATAGCCACAAGCATTCATTCTTGCTTTATTGAAACCAAGTTCATCAAATGTCTGGGCATGTGCATCAAAAACCTCGCCAACTTTATTTCCGGGTACTAATTTTTTTTCACAATTTTTTAATGCTTCGATAGTTGCTTCGTGCATTTTGAAATGTTCTTTTTTAGCTTTTCCGATAGGAATTGTTCTAAACATTGCAGAGTGGTAATGTTTAAATGTACCTGCCCATTCTATAGTCAATTGATCTGGATTGGAAAGAATTTGTTTGTCTGATTGATATCTACATAACAAGGCATTTTTTCCAGAGCCAATTATAAATTCATTTGCTGGATAATCACCACCACCCTCAAAAATAACTCTATTCATTTCTGCGAGTATTTTAGATTCACTCACTCCTGCTTTAGCACATTTCCAAACTTCATTTAAAGCTCGATCAGCTAGTTCAGCAGCTTTTTTAACGTAAATTATTTCTTCATTGGATTTTATTACTCGAAGTTTTGTGATTAGTTCTGATTGATCCTCCAAATGGCAGTATTTTTCTAACGATTTATTCAATCTAATAGCATTACGTCCAGTCATTCCATAAGCCTCGTATTCAACACCAATTTTTTTATTTTTTAGATTTAGTTCATCCAAAATAATTTTTAAATCGTTAATAGGATTTGATCCATCTTCGTCCATCCAAATTCTTATATCATCTATGTTTGAGGTATTTTGTGCTTGTCTTAAATCTGGAGCTCTTGTCAAAAGAATAATATTTCCTTTCTGGTCCATTATTAAAGTTTGGAAAAAAACAAAACCAAATGTATCATAACCAGTTAACCAATACATTGACTCTTGCCTAAACATTAAAATTGCATCCAAACTAAGTTTTTTCATTGACTTGATAGTATTTTTTTTTCTATTAGAAAATTCTTGATCGCTGAAATGTAAAGACATTAAGATATAATAGCTTTGACTAATCCTAATTTATCTACCCGTCCTTGATAAAGTCCTTTTCCTAAAATTGGAACAACTCCTAATGTGGATCCTGTGAATACGTAAAAATTTTTTTCCAATTTTATTCTATCCTTTTTTAATTTATTTAAGACAAACCTTAATGAATTCAAGGGGTTTATATAAACGGTATTAGTATTTCCGTTAACGCTTTGATTAATTTTTTTATTACTAATATTTGTTTTTAAATTTTTAACGTTATTTTTTCTATATTTCCTACTTGTTCCAATTAAAAATTTTATATTTGCACCAAAATCGCTACATAAATCTCCAAAAGAGGAAATTCCTCTTTTTTTTTGCCTGTAACCAACTACTTCAATACATGGAGCAATATGTGAAATATATTTTGAAATATTCTTCATTGTAATTGATCCCTTACTTTTAAAAAAAGATTTTTTTACTTTATAACAAACCTCAAGTTCAATTCCTAAAGTGAATTTATTTATTTTTACCCTCTTGCCACTTTTTAAAAAATTTCTTTTATAAACAGATGCATAAAAGGGTTCTTTTTCTTTCAATTTTTTAATTAAGGGAATTCCTGTTCCTGCAGCTTTAAAACCTATTATTGGTTCTTTTATTTTACTTTCACACAATTTTCTTAACTTTTCAGCATTTGAAAGTTTTTTAGTAAATTTCGAGGGAATAGGTGAAATAATTTTATTCTTTAGAAATGCATTAACTAATTTGTCAGAAACTGTATCAATTAATTTTTTTTTCATATTTAATGTGGTAAGAAGATGAAATTACTATATTTTTTAAAATCATCAAGCTCATCTGTACTTTTGATTAACCCATCTTGGTAATAATTCGATTTATAGCCAAGAGAGTTTATAAAACTAATTGTAGAAGAAACCTTTTGTTTTGAGTGATTTTCATCTATCTCAACAATTAAAGCTGGTTTATTGCTTGATATAGTCTTAATACCTCCTTTTATAACCGGTATCTCGTGTCCTTCTACATCAATTTTAATGAGAGATATTTTGTTTTTAAATTCACAATCATCTAATTTTTTTGAATCAACTATTACTTTTTCATAATTCATGATTTTATTATCTTTATGAATTGTAGCTGTCCCTAATTTATAATATTCTTCATAATTATTTTTATTAGAATTTGCATTTCTTAACGGAATTTTTAATTCAACTTTTTCATTTTGATTACTCAAAGCATAATTGTATAGAATAATATTATTTCTCAACTTGCTGAAATTTTTTTTTAAATTATTAAATAAAATGGGATTAGCTTCGAAAGAATGAACTATTTTTGAGTATTTTGACATTTCATACGTATAAACACCTCTATAAACTCCAATATCAATACTGTCATAATTTTTATCACTAAATTTTTTTACAAGCTCAATCTCATTTTCTTCATTATTTTTAATTGCTCTCTCTAGGCGTCTTTTTAATAAAAAAGATTGAGAAAAAAAAAATTTCTTTAAAAAAAACTCTATCTCTTTATGAAATTTTAATCTCATTTTGTTATTATTGTCATTGGATCAAGTCTTGTCTGAAACCAATTTACTCTAAAATCTAGGTGTGGACCAGTGGATCTTCCTGTTGAGCCAACAGTGCCAATTATGTCTCCTTGATTAATTTTATCACCAACAGAAACCATTACATTTTCCAGATGTGAATAGATTGTGGAAATACCATGGCCATGATCCATTATTATTGTGCCGCCAGTGTAATAAAGATCATCTTCTGCCATTGTTACAATGCCTGAACCAGAGGATTTAATCATCGTGCCTTTTTTGGCAGCTATATCAATTCCATAATGGGGCCACTTTGGTTTACCATTTAAAATTCTTTGACTGCCATAAACACCACTTATAATTCCATCAACGGGCATTATAAATTGTTTTTTAAAAAAAGTTAAATCAGAATTAATTGCTCTTGCCTTACCAATTTTTTTATTTTCCTCTTTAATTCTATTGTAAACTGATTCNGGNGGAGTTACTTTACTTTCTTCTAANCCATCNATTCTTTGAATATTATATTTTCTTTTTAAAACTTTTTTGATTATTTTTTCTTTTGTTCCATTTTGAATTTTTGTAATAGTCAAATCGAATTTTCTATCTCTATCAATTCCGAATACGAAAAATCCATCTTCTGAAACTTTTACTTCTTTATCATCTATGATAACTCTAGCCGATGGGTCAGTTGTTCCAATTATATAATGACCTTGAACAAATTTTCCTTCAAACTCAATAGCACTAAGACGAGAAGGAATCAGAATGATTAATATAAGTAATAATCTAATTATTATTTTGCTGTCCATCCACCATCAACCAATAATGAAGTTCCTGT
>FUFK010017956.1_pt1 | contig 18237 bp, 15 predicted proteins | sample 1021851 | NCBI WGS metagenome assembly FUFK01 (sample SAMEA51879418, study PRJEB19060) | metagenome
TCAGAGATGTCTCTGCTTGATAATCCTATTGTTGCTGTTACNATTGCCATTTTATTTTTTTTATGATGCGATTAATGTTTCTCCTTCGTGTACAATAGCAAACTCCATTACTTGATTGCCAGAGCTAGACGTAACGCTAATATCGTGATCATCAGCGGCAAAGTTACAAGGTAAAAGCATCCAGTCTCCTGCATAAAGTCTACCTATAACTGTAGTTTTTATTTTTACAGTAACGTAAAGAGTAGCATCTGTTTCTTTGTTTACTAAATATATAAAGTTAGCTTTGTTTACNCCTGCTGTAGTTGCGTCTATTACGTCGCTTTCTGTTGTAGTCGCAGTTATTACACCGTGTCTTACATGATCTAAACCAAGCTGTAAACCTGCTTTTAATAAAGTGTTAGACGTAGATATAGCTAGCGAACCACTTGTTAACAAGTCAGAGCTTTGTAACGAAAATGTAGCTGTAGTTGTTGCCATTTTTTTATTGTTTTATAATTTTATATTTTAAGGTTCTGCTATTTATTTCTACGTGTAAACTATATACACCAGGTGTTAGTGCAGATACATCTATTATATTCACCTGTTTTGCTTCTAACGTAACTTTACCTGTAATGTCATATAGTTTAACGTTAGCTATTTTATTTATTCTTACAGTTGATTTAACTGGATTTGGATATACTTTTGCGCTTATTATTAATTCATCTAAACTTGTAGGACCTGACCAACCATCTTGACAATAAGCATATAAATCATCACAAGTATAATCCCAAGTGTTATTACAACAATATGGATCAATATCTATAACCCACTCAAAACAAGCATCAGGTAAATAATAAATGTCACCGCTAATACAATTAGCAGAATAATAACACGAACTATCAGCGACGTTTGCCAACGCATTAAAGTTAACAGCGGACGGATCAGTGCAACCAGGCACTGGATAAATACAAGAGCCATTATCAGTATTTGCAAGCGCATAATAGTTTAATGCTGTGCTGTCAGTACAGCCGTTAATAGTTTCAATACAACTACCGTTATCAGTGTTGCACGTGTCGCAATAGTTAAATGCAGTAGCATCTGTGCAGCCAAATATTACAGGTATACAGCTACCGTCATCTACGTTAGCGTTTATATTGTAATTAAAAGCATTGTCGTCCATGCAGCCTAAAACAACTTCTATACAAGATCCTTCAAGCTCTACGTTTGCTTCAGGATTATAGTTAAACGCCGTAGTGTCCATACAACCAAGAACAATTAGCGTTTCACACGAGCCATCATCAAAGTCTGCTTNTTCATTATATTCAATAAAGTTTGGACTAGTACAACCAGCTATGTAATAGCAGCTTCCATCGTTAGTATTAACACTATCATTATAATTTAAAGCTGTACTATCTATGCAGCCGTATGTTCTATCTATACAATTATTACCACAGTCAGGCTCACCAAATATGTAAACAAAAGGTGGTATTGGGTTTACAAAACCGCCATCTATTTCTATAGCTACATGCTCTTCAGAATATATACTATAACCACACTGCACGGCGGTAAAGTCTGATTGTTGAGTTATATTAAACTGTGCTCTTACAGGCTCTGATATACTTAAGTTAAAAGTAAACGTAGTATCAAANCCTTCTTCTAAAGTAAATTGACCTATAAAATCATCGCCTTGATAAACCATTAAATATGAGCCAGCCCAACCATTACCTGCTAAATCTGTTAGTTCTAACGTGTGGACGCAGCTATCTACAGCCTCATCTATATTTGCCATAGAGTCATAGTTAAAAGCTAGTGAGTCTGTACAACCAAATAGCTTTGGTGTAAAACACATACCTGTATCTATTGTTGCTTCTGGTAAAAACTCTAAAAAGTCATCTTGCATACATCCATATACAGGTGGAGGTGGTGCACAATCTTCTAATGTAAATCCATGAAAAGCAGCATAACCAAAATCTGCAGAGTCTGGTTGTACTAAAGTATCACCACAATGAACTACATANTANGATCCATCTTGACCNCCCCATAAACTACCAGCCATACCATCTCCGTACTGATCAGCTATGTTAAATAGATAATCACCATTAGGTATGCATACTTGAATTACTTGCGGTTGATAATCTACTATATCAACATAAGGCCCACCAGTAACAAGAGTATCTTCTAACGGCGTAATAATAGCCCAAGAAGTTTCTTCTGGATATTGATCAGGGTTAATAATTATATTTACAAATGTACCGTTAGGACATTGTGCAAACGCTATGTTAATACATAGTAATAGTGTTAATAAATACTTCATTAAAATTTACTTATTATTAATTCATCAATATAGTCTTGTATATCTTCTCTAGTAGCAACCATTTTAAAACTAAGATCAGCCTGATAACGTTTTACTTCTTCGCCTTCGTCAAAAACAATGATAGTAGGTACAATAGCAATAGCATATTTTTTTTGTATTTTTGTGTCGTCTATACTTAAACGTTTTTTACCAGCGTCTGATAGTTTATCAAACCACTCAACGTCGTTAGCTTTGTTCCAGCTAGCATTAAAGTGTATTACTTTAACTTGACCAAAAGCTGTTGATGCTGTAAATACTAATATCATTATTAGTACATATAAGCAGTTTGCTATACACACTTTTTTCATCTTCTGTCTAATTTATCTTCAATACGTCTAACAGTTTCTTTCAACTCTTTAACGTCTTCTTGTGTTGTCATAATAGTATTACGTATCATTTGATCTTTCATATCAAACTCCATACGTGTAACTTCAGGATCTGGAGCTACTGGTAGCTCTTTTGCTTCAGCTATATCTGCTTGCAAAGTAAACCACATACCTGTTCCTGCTACTAGCACAACGCCTAATGATATTATTGTTTCTAAACTTAGTTTGACTTTAGTGTCTTTACCTATTTCAGTTGCCATTATTTCTCACCACATTTTTTGCTTGGGTTACTAACTTGTACCCAGTTTTCTTTTTTAAACCAGTCCCTTAAAGTAGCACCTTTTTTACGAGCACCTTTGACAAAGCTTTTACTTGATCTTTTATACTTACCACCTTTAGCAGCTTTACGCTTAGCTCGCACTACTTTAGCGCGCTCTGAAGCAGACATGCTACGAACTTTAGCAGCAGGCAGGCACACTTTTTTAGTGCCCCCGCCTTTTACTTTTTTTAGTGGTGAGACCATTTTAAAAGCCATAGTCTTACTTCTTCTTTTTCATTTTCATTTTCATAGCTGAAACTTTCTTCATCTTCATTGCAGCTTTTTTCATCATCATAGCTGAATCTTTTTTAAGTTTCATAGCTGCTTTTTTCATAGTCATAACAGACTTTTCTTCTTCTTTTAATTTCATTGCAGCTTTTTTCATTTTAGCTATAGTATTTTTTGAAGCTACTCCTTCTACTAATTTTTTAGCGCCTGGCTTTAATTTGCTAGTGTCTACCATTTTTTTAGCTGCAGACTTTTTTTTGCCCATCAGCTTCATAGGACCTTTCTTTTTCATTTTAAATTTTGTTTTTAATGTGTTTATACATTGAGTTACCTAATTTTTCGCCCATTTTACTGTCTGACTTATAGTGAGCGTGGGCAACTCGTCTACTATAAGATATATTTTTACCGGTTTTATTAAACGCTGACTTAGCTTTAGGATGTTTATCACCTAATACTTTAGCTATTAATACGCCTTGTACTGAGTGGCCTGATGGATATGATGGCGTTTTCATAGATGCCATTTCAATATCTTTCATCTTTATATTCATCTTTTTAGCAATAGTCTTTGGTCTTGGTCTGTCAAAGTATTTCTTAAGTTCCATAATTACAGGTGCTGAGTCTTTTATAAGTTTAGCAGCAACTTTAGGATCATAGTCTTCTATATTGTTATCTTTAGCTGTTTTTTTAAAAGCAGCTTCTATATTGTCGTTGTCTTTAACAAACTTTTTGTTTATAGGTATACTTTTAAGCTCTTTAACCTCTTGCATAGTGTCAAAAGTATTATCGCCAGGCGGTTTCATCTTTTTAAATGAAGATATGTTAAAGTCTTTAAACATTATTTTTTCTTTAATCTTCTTAACGCAGCTTTACATCGTTTAGCAATACCAGCTTGCTGTGGTTTTTTACCAAACCTAGATCTTTGCTCCATGACAGTTAATATCTGTATTTTACGGGCATAGGGTTTGCTGATACGTTTTACTTTAGAACAAGTAGCTCGCGCATCAGCTGGGGTTTTATATTTTATTCTTACTGTGTCTTTTGGATTTTCATCGGTATATAATCTTCTTCCACTACCTTTTGGCTTTTTGCCAGTTCCTACAATAGGGTCTTTACGTTTTCTAGCTGGTGAAGGCCTGTTAGTTTGCATGTTTATAAACCAGTTTGCTAATTGTTTATCTCTTGGCGTTGCATCTTTTCTAGCTTTGAGCTTACGAGCTTTAGCAACTGTTACATCACCACCGTATAGCTTTGATATACGAGCTTTTAAAACGCCTCTATATGCCATTATTTTTTCTTTTTACCTAATCGTTTTCTAACGATGTCCATTGTTTTACGCATTTTAGCGGCATAGCTAGGATTTTTACCTCTATTAAATACTACTTGTTGATTTAAACTGCTAATAATCCTAGACAGATTACCTTTACGAGACTTAATCATCCAGCTAGCTAATCCTGAAGCTGATAAGCTTTTAAATTTACCTTTAGCATCAGGAGCGTCTGAGTGTTTAAATTTACCCATGCGCTTTTTAAAAGGATTATTACCTTGCGTATACATTACTTCTTTTTGCTTTTACCCATTTTACCTGGACCACCTGCTCTAGTGCATCTTACGCCCCAGCCAGACGCATAAGCCGAAGGCCATACTTTAAATTTACGTTTAGCAGCTGCTTTACAGGCTGCAGATATTTTTTTTAATGCTGAACTTTTTTTCATAATACTAACACCTCCAGCGTCTACGAGCAGCTAAACCTCTTTCACTCTTCCAGCTTCTTGATCTAGCACAAAACGATTTACGTCTTGCAGCTCTTTTACCTTTTGGATTTTTTTCAGTTACGGCAGTTTTTAATTTACTACCAGGATTCTTACGTCTATACGCTTTTACACCTTTTTCAGTCATACCGCCACCGGCAGCACCACCTCTAGCGCTTTTATCTTTGGCAACTTTATTGAAGTTTTTACCGCGACCTATAGTTCTTCTTGGCTCAGCCTTTTTCATAGGTGAGTCTGGCTCTGAAAGTTTAAATCCAGAAAGCTTACCGCCAGCTCTACGTCTACCGCAAGGAGTTACCGGAATAGGGTTATTTTTTTGAACATAAGCCATAGTCTATATATTACTTGTTTTCGCCACCATTTACTAGTCTAAAAACTAAACGTAGGTTGTTGTGTTTTCTTTTTCTTTTTCTTTTTCTTTTCTTCTCTGCTAGCCTCTTTTGCTTTTTGCTCTAGTAGTTGCATTTCAATGTTTTCTTCAACGCCTAAATTATACTTGCTAAAGCCAAAAAACATAAGTATTCTATTTAGCATTGTTGTTTCTAATTGAATAGCATCTCTAACGTTTTGTACTTTACTGTAAGTTTTAGCTAAAGGTGCGGTAGTAAGAGCTTCTGTATAAGCAAAATTAGCTTGCCACATAGGATTATCTATATCCCAAGTGTCCATATATTTGATAAGGTCTTTATCATAATTCATAGTTTTTTCAGCTATAACTATCTTTCGAGCTTTAATACCAACTACAGGTGAAAGATTTAAAGCTTCCATTAACACAGCGCTTTCATCAGGATTATAATCTTTATTTCTTTCGTCAGCATATTTTATAGCCATATTTTTTAACACAGATATTATAGCTCCAAAAATACCACTACCTCTTAAAACACTATCAATACTACCGTTAATTATTCTTTCGGATTTTTTATCTAAAACTTTTTTACGTTTTAATTTTTCTTCTTCGCTTAACCCTTCTTCTTCATCGTCAAACATTGCTGCAAAAAGAGCTGATTGTAAACCGTAAAATATTAAGTTTTGCACAGCAAAATAATAAGCTATTCTTGATATATTAGCAAGATCACTAGTTCTTTGATCTTTGTAACCTTTAGATATTCTTCTATTTTTTATGTCAAGAAAAGATCTTTTGCCGATACGATTGTATTGAGATGTAACGTTTTGAAAGTTTAATATAACCTTACCTACCCAGCTAGCTTGCTGCATAGAAACTTTATCTTCTCTAGCAGACTGTTGAGTTTCTTCTGCTATTTCTTGAAAGTCTTCAAAAGCTCTTTGCTCTGCTTCTTTTTGGCTTAATCCGTCTTTTAAATATGAGTTTATTCTATTTCTATAAAACGTAGATCCACCTGTAGCAATTGCAACGTTATCTGCTATTTGTGTAGGCGCAAAGCCAGCTCTTAATAACATCTGAAATAATTTAGCTACAGGATTTCTAGATTCTTGCAAAGATCTAGCTAAATCGTTACCATTAATGTCTGTACCAATACCTTTTCTTCTTTCTTTTAAAAAATCAGAATTAAATATATATGCCCAGTCATTCCAGTATTGTTTTTGATTAGCAAAAGCTTTAGCAGCTGCGTATATATTATTGTCTGCAAAATTTATAAAGTTAACTATAGACATTTGCTGTAGCAAAGAAGATCTCATGTTTAAAAACATAACACTACCCACAGAGGCGTTTAACCAATTCATAAATTTGTTTAGTATTCTGCCTTGGCCTTGAGGTCTATTTCTACCAGTTTCTATCCTGTACAGTATGTCTTCTAAAGCCTCTCTAAAGCTAGGACCATAAGCAGCTTCTATTTTATTTAAGTTTTCTGGTGAAAAAATTGTGTTTGCATTATTTAAAAACTGTTCAAAAAACTTTTTTCTACCAGTAGCACCCATAGCCTCGTTAAGATCTGTTTTTATAGATCCGCCTTCCCAACCATCGTAAGGAGCTATGTACTCATCTTGTTTAGATATTACATTTAATACTTCCGCAAACATACGCAGCTTTTGATCCATCATAACAGCTTCAACAAGCTTTTTTTGATCAGTAGACGATATGCCAGGAATATCTAAACTATGCTTATCCCAAAGATAAACTCTAACAGCGTCTTCAAAAGTAAAGTCTCCATCGGCAAGCTTTGTTCTTAATTTCTTTTTAATATCACCAGAGTTTTTTATTAAGTTTTTATAATCAGTAGCTATAGCTTGCTTAGCAGCATTTAACTCTTTATACGCTCTGTTTAGCGGTCTAACTAAAGTATTTTCAAAAAACTCTCTGTGCTTGTTACCAGCTTCGCCTTTACCCATAAAATTATATAGCAGTCCTACAAAGTCTTCGTGTGACGGTGGTATAAAAAGTCTAAATCTACCTTTTTTAGCGCCACGCTTTCTAGCTTTAGTTTGTGAAAATCTTTTCTTTGACTCTATGCCTGTTACGTCTTCTAATATGTCATTGAAAGTATTACTTATTTCTTCACTAGCTAAAGGTATAGCTTGCCTTACTTTAGATTTAATATCTAGTTGATCAAGAACATTTTTGACGGCTTTAACATTAGGTAAAGCGTCGTCAACAAAGTACATGTCGTTATATCCTTCAGCAAACTTTTCAAGCATCCACATTGCTTTAGCTTCGCCAGTACTATTGCCTAGCCCTGTTATGTTTTCTATAGGCATGTTTACGCCTTGAGTTTCTAACCAAGATTTAATAGCCGGAGCAGATTCAGCTGGTCTAGCCGTTAATATAAATACATTATCAATGCCGTATTTAGCTATTTGATTTTTAAACTTAGTCATCAGAGGACCAGCAACACCGCCTCTTACGTTTATAAAATCGCTAAAGTCAAAGTTATAGCCTTGTTCTGCTAAAGCAGGTCCTTGTATTGGCCAAGCAGCTGAAGTTATTTTTATTTTATTACCGTCCTTTTCAGCAATAATAAAGTTGTCACCTTTGTCTATTAATGTTTCATCAAAATCAAAAGTTGACATACCTCTAGCTTCTTCAGAAGCTAAAGCTGTATTTATAGCTTTATCTGCGTTTTGATAACTTTTATAATTGTAATCAAATTTTCCAGCTACCATTTGGTGATACTCTCCAAACATATTATCAGTGCCTAGTTCTCTTATAGCAAACATGTTAGATCTACCAAGCGTTCTTAGATTGTAGTATCTACCAGAAGAGTGTTGTCCAACTTCGTAGCCTGGTTGCATTGTAGAGTTAAATCCAGAGTTTTTAATAACTAAATCCATTACTCTTGGAATAATAGCCACGGTGTATTGATCATAAAGATCTGATAAATTTTCTTTAGTCAAAGAACCATCTCTAACTTGAGCAACATGTCTCATCATTTGCCACTGAGCTGGTATCATGTGCTCGTACTCTAGTGTTTGACCTGGATTTTTGTAAGTTTGAACACCGTCGACAACGTACATAAACCTAGCGGCTCTACGCATAGGTGACTTCATATCAGAGTTTAAGCCATTAAGCATCATAGCCATGTGAGTATCATTTAAATATTTAGCTTCATTAAAAAATCTAATTATATCGTCAGCGTATTCCATGGCTTCTTCAGCTTGTTTTTTGCTTTCGTTTTTAACGCTGAGCTCGCCTTCTTTACTTATTTTACTCAACATGCTAGAGCTTTTTTGAGCTAGCAGTGTGGTATTTATTTCTATTTTAGTATCACCAACAAATATTTCGCTAATTTGCTTAATAGGATTACCATCTTTGTCTAATTTATTTATTTGTTTTAGCTCTACGTTTAGGTAATCATCTAGCAATTTATTTATACCGTGGTCACTGTTAAAAAAGTCTTCTAAGTTTTTAAATAACTTTTTTCTATTTCTACTAGCTTTTTCAATGCCAACCTCAATAAGAGCGCCGTCTATAACGTCAAATCTACCATCAGCAATTCTACCAGAACCAACAACACTAGGTATTAAGTACTTAACAATTAACTCTAAACCTTTTTGTTGGCCAAAATCACTTATTAGTTTTTCAGCAAATAAACTTGTTGACTGTCTCATCTTAGTGACGTGACCTACATTAGACCACACTTCGTCCATAGACTCGGCTTTAGTTCCGTCGTCATTACGAAGATCTAACGTATTAGCTAAGACAACGTCTTGAACTAATTCTGCTTCTAAAGTTTGATTTAATGTAGGTAGTTCTTCAACAGTTATTAATCCTTTTTCAACTTTAGCTAAATCAACCGAATATTGAGCGTATATAGGATCAAGAACGTTTGTTAGTTTAGTTATCATAGGATTACTAAACGCAGCGCTTAATTTGTTTCTTAGAACGTCTTTTAAGCTGCTTTTATCATAGTTATTAGCATAAACACCCATTACGTCATTTATTGCCTGATACGTGCCCATAAACTCTTTAAACAGCTCGGGATCTAGCTTGTATATGAAGTCACTAGCTAAAGACGAAGGTAAACCATCAGCAAGCATATCAAAGTCTCTACCTTTAGGCATGTTTTGCCTAGCAGCTTGAGACATAAGCTCTAACGTCATCATGTGATGAACGCCTCTATGCTTTTGACTCATATTAGATTCTTTTTGCTTTATATTTACTTCACCTCTAATAATGCCCATATTTTCATTAAAAAACTTATCATTAAAGTTTTTAAGCTTTTTAATAACTAAATTTTTAGGCCTTTTAGGTATTAACTTACCTTTTTGAGGGCCTTTATCAGCCATACGCATTATAGTTTCATAGAACAAGTCTTCTGCAACTTTAATATTATTTGCTTGCGTTACTCTTTGAGTTTGCAGTCCAGATGGAACACCCGTAGCTAAATATTGAGTGTCTTTGTCTATAACAACGTTGTTGTCTTTGTCAAATACTACATTACCGTTAGCGTCAACTTTAGCAACGCCCGCTGTATATTGCTTCATGAACACATACTTTCTAAAAAATGTAGGTGTAGCAATTTGCATTTTTCGCTGACTGTTTTGAATATCAGTTTGTGTTAAGTTGCCAGGCTTTGGCTTGACGCCAAACGCTTCTTGAACTAAAGAATAAACTTGATCGTATTGTTTTGGAAACTTCTTTTTTAAGTCTTTTAAACCTATTTCGGTTAGTTTTCCTTTTTGATATAAATCTGTTAAAAGCTCTAAAGCTTTTTCAAAAGCAGGTGTTAAAGGTATGCCAGCTTTTTCTGCTTGCTCATGAAGCATTATTGTGCCATCTCTTGACTGTCGCTCTTCTTGTTGTGTTTGTTCTTCTTGTTGTATTAATATGTCTTCAGGGCTTAGTGACTCTGTGACTTGATCTACAGCTCCAACAGCGCCTTCTTGAGCGGTGCTAATAGTTATATTGCCATAGCTTGGATGTGCTCTAACAAACTCTGCTAAACGTAAATCTAAAAGCTTAAAACCTCTGTTTATAGAGTTTAAATAACCCATAACACCACCTTCAAAGCCCACATTATATCCTTTTAATAAACCTACAATACCTCTATTTTTTATCTTATTGTACTCTTCGCCTTTATTAGCTAACACTTTTGGATCTGAAGTAAAATCATCTACAACGTCTTGAAGGTCTTCTTGAGTAAAGCCTTCTAATAAGTTTTTAGGTATTCTATTAAATACTTCGCCTTGTAAAGTTGTAGCGGCGATATTAGCGGCTAGTGTTTTAGCTTCTTCTTCACCTACTAAGCTAGAATATTCTTCTACAGCGTTTTCAAAGTCTCGAGTTAACTGTTGATACAATTGTTCACTTAACAATGAGCCTTGTTTTTGAGCAGGTCTAACTTCTTCTTGAGCATCTACGCCTTTTGGCATAGATATGTTTACTGTCTGTTTGTTTATATTAAAGCCTCTAATAAAATCTATTAACTGGCTAGGACTCATTTTAACTACATCTGGGGAAGTATTAAGTAATTCTTGGTAACTAGCTTGAAAATACTTAGACATGTTAAACAAAGAAGCCGCGTTGTCTTTAGTTAAATATTCTTGGTTTATATCTAACGCGTGAAAAGTGTCAGACAAATAACCTAAAAACTCGTCGTGATACGTTCTGCTGTCTTTACTTAATTCAAGATCTTTTAATATTATTTGTACTTGCTTTAAAGCCGCTTGCATTTTAGCATCACCAGCTTTCATCTCTTTAGTAAGGCCTTCTGTTATTGCTTTTAGCTGCTCAAAAGTTAAATCCGAAGACAAGCCATGCATAGTTTCGTGCTGAACAGCGTTGAAAGCGTTAAGTACGCCTTGATCTATTTTTTCATTAATATTTTTAGTAACAAATATACCAGTTTTTGATAGGCCTTGCATGTTAAAAAATCCAGCGTTAGCGCTACCGTTAACTATTTTGTTTATTAAGTTACTTTCTGATCTTTTAGTAAACTTACCTTTAAACCTCCACCTACCATTTTGATCTTGACTAAAGCCTAATACTTCAAGATTATATCTAGCTTCTTCTGGAGTATCAAAAACAAACATTTTAGAGTCTTTCAAAGGACCTTTATCAGCATTATTTATTAGCTCTGCTAATCTCATACCGTTAGTTCTAAAAGAGTTTGCAAAAAATACTTTTCTAATTTTATCTTGCGCTTTTTTAACAGCAGTTTCACCTTCAAGTATAGCTAGTTCTTCTTCTGAAATTACTTGATCTTTTTCTTGAAGCAACTCTTGATTTTTCTTTTCGTCAAAGTTCTTTTTTATTTCATCAACTTTGTCTTGCTCTTCTTTTACTTTTTTAAATAAATTAACAACTTCAATTCTTTCTTCTAAATTAAGCTTATTTGAAAGCTTAAGAGTTCCTATAGAGTTTTCAATAGCTTCAAGCTCAGTAAATTGATCTAACATTTTATCTTCAGTGATAAAACCAGCGGCATTTTGCTGTCTTAATTGATCTTTTCTAGCATTTATAGCTTGACGCATGCTGGCTTGAGGAAGACCTTTTATTCTTGTTAATACTGTTTCATTAAACGTAGTAGTAACAGTTTGACCGCCTACAGTTATAGGACCAGTAGTTAAAAGTGCTTGAGCACCAGCTTCACTAATTCGTTTTAAAGCTTTGTCTTTTGATGGAAAATACCCAGTAGCAGCTTTAACACCGCTCATGCTAGTTACTTCCTGAGCCATTTCTGTACCAGTTTCTATACCTGTTACAACACCTATTGTTTTAGCAGGTGAAGCAGCTTTCTTACCTAAAACTTTAGTAGGTTTTGTAAGTGTTTTGTAAGCTTGAGTAAATCTACCTTTAGCTACATCTCTAAGTAAACTTTTAGGTATAAGCTTAGTAGCACCTTTAAACGTTGAAAATGTACTTACAAGATCTAAACCTGCTGTTATACCACCAACAAAAATAGCTTCTGTCATATTAACCTCGCCGCTGTCTATAACGTCTTGTATTCTGCTTTTTCTTCCTTTGACTTTAACTTTACCGTTTTCTATAACATCTTCAAATGGTAGCTCTCTAAAAGCTTTGAGCTTCATTTCAATGTCTTCACTTGTGGGCTTTTTATTTCCAGAGTCGTCTAAGTTAAACTTCTTTTTAACACCTTCAATATCATCAGGATCTTTACCAAAAAAATCCTCAATGCTCATGCCTTTCATTTTTTTAGCAGCTTCAACTTCTAATATTTCAAAAGCAGCACCACCACCTTCTTGAACAAATGTAGATCCACCTAAAGTAAACATAGCTCCGATCATTTGTACAGTTTGATCGCCTAGCATGCCTTGCCACTCGTCAAGAGTTAAGTCTGGATCGCTTATTGTTTTACCAAAAGCTGAAGGTACTTTTAAATCTTTTAGTTTTTGTTGATATTCGTTTTGTTGAAGTAAGTCGTTACCGATGAGCTGATTTAGCTTAGCTTCTTTTGACTCTAAATAATTTATTCTATCTTGATTAGTTTCAAACTTCATCTTAAGCTCTTTCCTTCTTTCTACATCAACCTGTCCGCTTCGCGGCATAAAAAATGGAGAGTATTGTTTGCTGTCGTACTTAGCTTCTGGATTTAATGATAGTTCTTTTATTTCTTCTCTAACATCATTTAGCTCTCTAGTTCTAAACAATAGTTGAGTTTCATCTATTGTTTTAGGTATTTTTATTCTTGAAGTTATATAAGCTTGTCTAACAAAGTCTTCGCTAAAGTTATTGGCAACCCAGTCTGGCAAATGCTCGTTTTCAGCTTCTCTTCTAATTTTATCTGTAAAGTCTTTATTAAATCTAGTTCCTACAGCTTTTTCTAGTGTAGATGTTAATCTTTTCCACTCATCGCTTTCTTCAAAAAGCTCGCCATATCTTTTGCTAACAGCCTCGTTAAATTCGTTTGTAGCTTCTTGATAGTCTAACTCTCCGCTAGCAACTTTTTCTTTATAAACTTCTAAAAGCTCATTGCTAAACTTTTGTATTTCAGGCTCTATATCTTCTTGTATTTTTTGAGCACCAGGAATATTACCTGACCCTATTATATCAGCAAATATATTTTCAACGTGTTGTCCTAACTCTTCTGAGCTTAAATCATCTAGCTTTTTCTCTTTACCGTCTATAACTACAGGCTTTGTATTAGCCATGTTCCAAGCATAACTATACGTCTCAGGATTAACATTTGAGTTTTTTAAATTAGACTGAATAAACTCGTTTATTTCATCTGCAGTTTTTCCACCAAAGTTAAAGCCTAAAAATTGCTGCATACCTCCAACTTCATCAGCCTCTTCACCAATACCAAATCTAGGTATACCAAAATCTTTATCTACTTTAACTGTTTTTTTAGTAGTATTGCCATCTGCATCAGGAGGTGATGTTATTGTAACAAAGTCTTGAAAATCGCCTTTGTATTCTTTATCATCACTGCTTAATAGCCTACCTATAAATGATGTTTGAAAGCCAGCTGCTTCGACCTCATTTAACGTAGCTTGAGTTGCTTTATAACCTATTCCTTCGTAAGTTTTATTAAATCTGTCTACAAAGTATCTTTCGCCTAAGCCTACATCTTCTTTAGTTACTTCTGGTAATTCCGAAAAAATATTTTCCGACGCTGACTCCGTATCGGTTGTTGGTGTTACAGCCGCATCGGTCGCAGCAACACCTTCTGTCTTTTCCACAAGACCTTGTCCTTTCATAAACTCAATGTACGAGTCTACATCCATGCCAAATTCATTAGCATAACTCTGTAATGTTTCTAGAGTTATTTCTTCACCGTTTAGTTCGTACATATTTATTGAATTCTATTGATTAAAGCTTCAAGCATATCTTCTAAGTGCTTGCTTTTTATCTTTGTGTTATTATCAGAATTAATCTGCTCTATAAGCCTTTCTTTAGCCTTAGGATTTGATTTAATTAAATCTAATACTCTTTGAACGTCTTCTTCAGTATTTATATTACCTACACTAGGCATGCCTTGAAGTGTTGATAAAATAGCATTAGGCGATATTGATTGTGAGGAAAATCCAAATCCATATTTGTTTTTAATATCACCACCCTCTAAACTCATAGTTTGAGTAGCACCATCAGTTCCTTTAAACTGTTGGAATCTAACATCGTTTCTCAAATTAAAACTAGGAACAGCTTGTTGTACAACATCTATCATTTGATCACCAGACATTGTTTCTCCATTTTTTTGATTAGTCCATATATTAGTAGTAGCATCTACCATGTAATCACCTTTACCTGGAACGTTTATAGGACCAGCGTTACCTCCAAGCTTTGAATATATTAAGTTTAAATTACCACCAGTAACGCCTCCAGAAAATACTTGATTGTTAGAAAACGGTAAACCTGTGCCGTCAAGATCGTTAGTAGGTTTTGTTGGTAAACCTGTACCTGCTTTTTTCTCTTTCAACATTTCGTCAGCAACCCACTTGTCCGCGTAGTCTCCAAACGTCATTCCACCTTCTTGAAATTTGTAGTTAGGCCCTTCTTTTTTTAATCTATTTTCTTCATCTGCGCTAAGAGTTACTCCGAGTGTTTTTTCAAAGTCATTAATTAATCTTTGAGTATTGTAAAACTTATTATCTTTAGAGTACTTAGCATTATTGCCATTAAGATTATCCCAAACCATTGAACTAAAACCGTCTTTACCAAGGCTTTTTATTTGAGTACCAACTTTAGAAGCGGCATCGCTAGGATCTAAAAGAGAAGCAGGTGTTTTTTGAAATTTTGTTTTTAAATCAAAAACGTTACTAACGTCTGTTTTTAATATAGGGCCATCAGCTTTAACACCTGATATTTTTATTTCTCGCTGTAATCCATTTTTATCTGGATTAGTCCAAATTATTTGACCGTCTTTTACAGAAAAGTTATCTGTTTTATTTTGCTGTATGTCAACAAACATTTTTGCCATACCAGCTTCGTTAGCCCCTGATATATCTTGAACCCTGTCTGTTAACAATAAATTGTGTATATCTAAAAGTTTTTTGTTTTGATCTCTTAATGATATATTATCTTTATTTATTTTATTCATTTTAGCAACCGTCTTCGCATAATTAGGACTTGAAGGGCTCATATACGCTAGTTTTCTATTTAGCTTCTTAAACTCAACGCTATTAGCCTCTAGCGCTTCTCCTATAGCGGCATCAGTTCCTTGAAAAAGCATACCTTCTTCTAGCTCTGGATTTTCCTCTCTATACTCAACCATACCATCGACTATCTTTTCATTAGCTTCATCGAGGTATGCGCTTATAGGTTTAAAAAAAGCTTGCGCTGCTTCCTGTTTAGCTATAGGCTCTTGGCGTTGCGCTACGCCTAGATTCATAAGCTGATTAAACAAGTTATTCATAGTGTTACCACCTCCACTTACGTTAGGCAGAAAGTCATAACTCATTAAATTTGTTGGATTTTTTGTTTTCTTTGCCATATCTTTATCATGAGTTTCCGTCACCATCTGTATCTAATCCAGCGTAATACTCGCCGAACGTTGTTGCTAAATTACCAAATGCAGTAGCAGAGTTTGTAGCCGCAGTACTAGCCGCTGTAGTAGAAGCGGCTAAGTTGCTAGCGCTTAATCCATACATAGAAGCTATACGATTAAAATTCATTTGCTCAACGTATTGCTGGCCTTTACGATCTAACATGTCTACTTGGAAGTTACCAGTAGCAATTAATTGATCTAACTTAGCTTGTTCTGCAGCCGTTAGTTGAGCTAGTTTAGATGCTTCTGTAGCCTCTAAGGTTTGTAATCTTGCGGCTTCACCAGCTTGTAATTGTTGTAGCCTACTTAAATCTTGAGCTTGAAGCTGAGCTAACCTACTAGTTTCTCCAGCTCTAAGCTGTTCTAATCTAGCCTGCTCTTGTCTTTGTAATTGATCAATTCTAGTTGCTTCACCTAATCTAGCTTGTTGTAGTCTAGCCTCCTCTTGACGGGCCATCATTTGATTTTGACGTTCTTGCTGAGCTATATCTATTGAAGCTTGTCTTGCTTGATTAACACCAGCGCCAGCCACAGCTTGAGCTAAACCTGCAATACCACTAGCGCCAGCAGCTCCACCTAGTTGGCTTAATATATTGGCTTGTTGTTGTTGCACTTGCTCTCTAGCAAAATCAGCTGCTCTAGTATCTACACGTAAATCTTCAAATACATTTTCTGCGTCTTGAAATCTGTTTTGTATTCCTACAAACTGATTTTCCAAACCTTCGTATTGGTTCTGCAAACCAGTAAACTGACTTGTTAAACCTGTATATTGATTTTGTAAACCGCTAAATTGATTTTGTAAATTTGCAAACTGAGGTTTTAAATCAGCAAAAGGGTTTGATACTCCCTCATAAGGGTTGGTAAATTCTAACTCATTAAAAGCTGCTTGCATTTCTTCAAATCTAGCTTGATCTTGCTGTCTCTGTCTATTAGCGTCTTTTTGAGCGCTTTTTTGACTTAAAAAATTTAAGCCAGCAGCAGCTACCGCCATCCAAGCAGCCTTCATAGGACTATCTTTTTTCTGCCTTTTTCTAAATGGTGATCTTAAACCTACAATTGCCATATTATTATATTTTATCTTTTTATAGTTACATTTTAAGTGTTCTATTTACTACTTCCTCCAACCTCGGAGCCGATAGCAAATAATTCTGCTGGATTACTATAATCGTTGTTTTTAAAAGTAGTTTGCATATAGTAGCCTTTTAACCCTGACTTATTTACAACTTGGTTTTTTCTAAAAAATATAAAATCAGAGTCAGTTATAGCTTCTATTGCATCGGCGCTAGCTGTTGATTCAAACTCTATTTCATCTTGATTTAATCCGTTTTCTGTAATTTGAAACTCACCGTCTAAAAAAAATCCTTGCTGACCAATAGGGCCTATTCTAGTAATATCACCTAATACTTTTATACCAGTAGTTCCAACGTGCTCTATACCAAAAGTATCTGTTATATCTTCAGCTGAAATATAAAGCAGTTGGTCGCCAGGTGAAAGCGAAATATCTAAATCAGTTTGTACTGTTAATTTGTATAGTGCCATATTTTATTGTTTAAGATGCTGTTCCTGGTGTAATAATTTCGTCTAAATTAAAAAATATTGTTGAATTAGAGCTAGGGTATTTATTAATTAAAAAACTGCCTTCAATACTAAACGTGTCAAATATATGAAAATCTGGACTGTCTTTATGAGTAAAAAATATAGTTTCACTACCTTTAAATGTTTGAGCAAGCGTTACAACCATACTACCTACTGATGAGCTAGCAGAAACAGAAGTTACTGTATTAGTACTAGAATTATTTACGTTTGTTCCANNGTAAACNGCNACATCNCCTCCNGGTATACCGTACGTGCCNTTAAGNGTTACTGTAGTGCTATTNCNAACAACACCTCTAACAGTAGTGCTTGGAGCAGTTACACNTTNAACTCTAATATCTGCCGATATATTACAGTTTAATAAACTGTTAATCATACTAAAGCCTACAGCATCAAAAATTATACTATCACCATCAGAAAAGCTTTTAGTAGCACTTAAAGTTACAGTGTTTGTAGCAGTGTCTATAGACTGTATGTAAGCACTGCGATCAGACAATGACATGTCTACAGCTAAATTATTTACAGATGCTAAAGTTATTGTTTGAGTGCTGCTATGAGCGCCGCTTACTGTAGTAGTAGTTCTAAACATCCAAGCTTTGTCTGACGCTCTAGAATTTAAATCGTTATTTAAATCTGATTGATTAGTAATTAATCCAAATCCATTAGCGTCAGTATCAGCGTTTTCAAAAAGCTTGTTTATATTAACAGTAACAGCTCCAGATGAAGCTTGATTACTTGTAGAAGTTATAGTAGATGGAAAAGTTTTATAAGAGCTAGAATTATTTATTGATATATAGTTAAAAGT
>FUFK010043146.1_pt1 | contig 18229 bp, 12 predicted proteins | sample 1021851 | NCBI WGS metagenome assembly FUFK01 (sample SAMEA51879418, study PRJEB19060) | metagenome
AGCAGCCCAGGAGCAAATGCTTGCTGGTAAATACAAGAATGCTGAAGAGCTAGAAGCTGCTTACCTTGAACTCCAAAAGAAACTTGGTGAACAACCAGAGGAAGAAGCCTCTTCTGAAGAAGAAGAAGGAGAAGAACCTAAAGAAGAGTCTGACTCCACGTTGTTCGACCGTCTTTGGGAAGAAGCTCAGAATGACAAATTGTCTGACGAAACTCTGAAAGAATTGACAGAGTCTAATCCTGCTGATCTTGCAAAGATGTATCTTGATTATCGTACTCAGGTACAAGCTGATGAAGGTAAGCAGATGACAGAACAAGATGCTAACAATCTTAAAGAAGCTGTTGGTGGAGAAAAAGCTTATGCCGATATGATGGGCTGGGCAAATCAAAACCTCAGTGAAGAAGAGATTGCTATGTATGATTCTGTCATGGAATCAGGTGACAAAGCTGCTGCATACTTTGCAGTCCAAGCCCTGTCTAACCGCTATGATGATGCCAATGGTGTTGAAGGTAACCTTCTCCAAGGCAAAGCACCTACCAGCAACAACGACACTTTCCGAAGCCAAGCGGAGCTTGTCGAAGCAATGGGTGATTCACGCTATTCACGTGACCCTGCGTATCGACAAGAGATTATGAAAAAACTTGAACGTTCCGATATTGATTTCTAATGTCTACTGTTGTTGAAGACCGAGGTCGTCTAAACCTCTATGCAATCGAACCACCTATTCAAATCATGGAAGTAACTGAAACCCACAACGAAAANGCTGANAAGCTNAACGGNCGCNTNGCTATGCTNGGCGTCATNGCTGCNCTTGGNGCGTATGCANTCACTGGTCAAATTATCCCCGGAGTCTGGTAATGCCTCAAGGTAAAGGAACTTACGGTTCACAAGTTGGACGCCCACCTAAAAAGAAAAAGAAGCTTTCCTCTGGTCAGCGTAAGATTGCCAGCCAAGCTGGTAACAAAATGAAAATTGAAGGTGCAGACTTTGCGGCACTACGTCGTAAGAGAGGTATGTCGTAATGGCACACAAAGGTAAAGGCTCTTGCGGAGGCAAGAAGAATGGCAAAGGCTACAAAAAGTAGTACCAAATCCGTCAGTCTAAAAATTGGTAAACACAAATCCCGCTCCGGTGGCTTGACAAAAGCTGGGCGGGACAAATATAATCGAGAGACTGGTTCCAACCTGAAGGCACCACAGCCGGGAGGAGGTCCGCGTAANCGCTCCTTCTGTGCTAGGATGTCTGGGGTCAAAGGACCGATGAAAGATTCAAAAGGTCGTCCTACAAGGAAGGCTCTTGCCCTACGTAAATGGAAATGTTAAATGGCTAAACGAGGTCTCTACGCAAACATCCACGCAAAACGCCTTCGTATCAAACAAGGCAGTGGAGAAAAAATGAGGAAGCCTGGGTCTAAAGGCGCACCCACGGCTGCTAACTTTAAACGCGCCGCTAAAACTGCTAAGAAAAAGTAACACACACACATGAAATCTATTATCGCTTCCGGTCTCCTCCTCGGCATGGCACATGGTGCTGCTATCGCTGGTCCCTACGTGAACGTTGAAACCCAGTCTAAGTTTGCTGGTTCCGACTATTCTAAAACTGCCACTGACTTCTTCGTTGGTTACGAAGGTGAGGTGGGTGCTCTTGATTACTTCATCGAAGGTGGTCCTAGTGTGACTACTCCTGATGGTGGTGAGTCTGAAACTGTGCCTGCTGGTAAGGTTGGTTTTAGTGTCAAGGCAAATGATAACCTTAAAGTGTATGGTGAACTCTCCGCTAGTTTTGAAGACACCAACTCCTATGGTACCAAGGCTGGTTTGAAGTATAGCTTCTGATTAATTCACGCCCGCCACTGGATGTGAGCCTTGGGTGGGCTTTACAAAGTGCTCAAATACATACCCACGTAAACACAACACCGCACTTTTAATGACCGCTATTCTTTCACAGAGGCAGTCTCGTTCTACTTGGGAAGAGTTCTGCCAGTGGGTGACGTCCACTAACAACCGTCTGTACGTCGGCTGGTTTGGTATCCTTATGATCCCAACCCTGCTGGCTGCTACTATTTGTTTTGTAACTGCCTTCGTGGCAGCACCACCTGTAGACATCGATGGAATTCGAGAACCAGTTGCAGGCTCCCTCCTGTATGGAAACAACATCATATCGGGAGCCGTCGTTCCGAGCAGCAATGCCATCGGACTACACTTCTACCCAATTTGGGAAGCTAGTACACTTGATGAATGGCTCTACAACGGGGGTCCATTCCAGCTCGTCGTGTTCCACTTCCTCATTGGTATCTATTCTTACATGGGACGAGAGTGGGAACTTAGCTATCGACTAGGTATGCGCCCCTGGATCTTCGTCGCTTACTCTGCACCTGTTGCAGCAGCGAGTGCCGTGTTTCTGGTGTATCCCTTCGGACAAGGATCCTTCTCTGACGCAATGCCATTGGGCATCTCAGGTACTTTCAACTATATGTTTGTCTTCCAGGCAGAGCATAACATCCTTATGCATCCATTCCATATGCTGGGAGTTGCTGGAGTCTTCGGTGGCTCTCTATTCTCTGCTATGCATGGTAGTCTGGTTACCTCCTCACTTATCCGTGAGACAACTGAAGAAGTAAGTCAAAACTATGGTTACAAATTCGGACAAGAAGAAGAGACTTATAACATTGTTGCCGCTCATGGTTATTTTGGTCGTCTTATCTTCCAGTACGCCAGCTTCAACAATAGTCGCAGTCTGCATTTCTTCCTGGCTGCTTGGCCTGTGGTTGGTATCTGGTTCACTGCACTAGGTGTCAGCACCATGGCTTTCAACCTGAATGGATTTAACTTCAACCAATCCATCCAAGACCGTGAAGGTCATGTCATCAATACGTGGGCGGACATCCTGAATCGAGCTGGTCTCGGTATGGAGGTCATGCACGAACGCAACGCCCACAACTTCCCGCTGGATTTGGCAGCCGCTGACAGTACACCTGTCGCCCTGACTGCACCNGCAATCGGTTAATTATTTCGTACGTTCATCCCATTCGGGACGCATGTTGCCTAACCATGGAACGGGGGTTAGGTTTATCCTGTACGAACTATGTCTGATCTCGAAAAGCGCTTCATCATCAAAGAGTACCAAAAGCTTCTCCGTCACGAGAAAGAAGTTGCTCTTTGCTACCGTGGAACTGCTTACAAAAAAACTGTTCTTAACTGAATCTACTAATGCCACATCAAACTAAAAAAGTACAAGCATCAATTACAAAGATGACACCTGATAATAGTGGTGTGGTTTTTAAAAGATGTGGACAGTGTGGTAACAAAAAACCACAATGTCGGAAACAAAAGAAGTGCCTTAAAGGTCTTCTGTAAAAAGCTTGGGAGGCACCTCAGAGTCGGACCTCCCTTGCATTGGCACGAGCCGGGTACGCCCGACACCTCGCGCCGTCTAGACGGTGGGATAGACCACAAAAAATTTTTGATCGATCAAGAAAACTGTAAATACTTTTTTCTTTTTAATCCATAACAATGGCACATCAGTCTTCTACGCTGACCACGAGCCTGACTCGTCCTGGTCAAGCTAACTCTGCGGGTGACGCCCGCGCCCTTTACCTCAAGCTGTTNNNCGGCGAGATGTTCAAAGGGTTCCAGTACAATGCTATCGCTCGTGACCTTGTCATGAAGCGTACCCTTACCAACGGTAAGTCCCTTCAATTCATCTACACCGGTCGGACCACGGCTGAGTTCCACACCCCCGGTAACGCCATCCTTGGCAACACCGATGGTGCACCGCCGGTGGCTGAGAAGACCATCACGGTTGATGACCTGCTGATCTCCAGCGCCTTCGTCTACGACCTTGATGAGACCCTTTCTCATTACGACCTGCGTAGCGAGATCTCCCGTAAGATCGGCTATGCTCTTGCTCAGAAGTATGATCGTCTGATCTTCCGTGCTGTCACCCGTGGCGCACGTGCTGCATCCCCGATCACCAAGTCCAGCTTCGTTGAGCCCGGTGGCACCCAGATTCGTGTGGGTACTTCCACCAGCGCTTCTGATGCATATGATGCTCAGAAACTGACGACCGCCTTCTTCGACGCCGCNGCTGCGATGGACGAAAAGGGTGTGTCCTCTGAAGGACGTGTGGGTATNCTGAACCCCCGTCANTACTATGCNCTGATCCAAGAGGTCGGNAACAATGGNTTGATCAACCGNGACGAGCAAGGCGCAGCCCTGCAGTCCGGTCAAGGCATCGTTGAGATCGCTGGTATCAAGATCTACAAGTCCATGAACATTCCGTTCTTTAGCCAGTATGGCACCAAGTACGGTACCGGTTCTGCGACCAACCCTGGCACCACCTCTCCTGGCAACACCGGCTCCTTCGTTGGTGAAGCTCTGGAAGATGCTGCTAACGATGTCACTGGCATCAACAACGAGTACGGTGAAGAAACCGAATTCGCAAACTCCTGTGGTTTGATCTTCCAACGCGAAGCCGCTGGCTGCGTGGAAGCTATCGGCCCTCAGGTCCAGGTCACCAGTGGTGACGTCTCCGTGGTCTACCAGGGCGACGTGATTCTGGGTCGTCTCGCCATGGGCGCTGACTACCTGAACCCCGCTTGTGCTGTTGAGCTGTACGCTGGTACCGCCACCGCACCTGCTGCATTCTGATTTATTCAATTCTGGGGGATCCTTCGGGGTCCCCTTTTTTTTATCTATATGGCTTTTCCTACCACTAACTCGCAGCAAGAGCTGCCTGCTGTCAATCAAATCCTGCAGTCATGTGGTCAAGCGCCTGTGACTACCCTAGATCAAACCAACCCGGACGTTGCGATTGCCTATCAGACTTTACTTGAAGTCTCTCGGGAAGTACAGGCGGAAGGATGGTCCTTTAATAAGGAGTACAAATATGAATTTACTCCTGATGTAAATAATGAAATTCAAATCCCTAACAACGTTCTGCAACTTGACTTGAGTAACGACCCTGCAAACGTTGAGTATGGTGCTGTTCGTCGTAGCGGTAAGCTATACGATCCAGTACATCACACATACAAGTGGACTAATTTCACTACAGTTAAATGTGATGTAGTCTGGCAATTTGACTGGGTTGATATTCCCAAACCTATTGCTGACTTTATTACTAACCGTGCTGCTGCTATCGTATCTAGCCGTATCGTCGGTGACCCTAATCAATACACAATCCTACAACAAAAAGAAGCATTCTCTCGGGCTATGGCTATGGAGTATGAATGCAATCAAGGTGACTACACNTTCTTNGGTCANNCTGGNGANACNAATCNNTACNNNAGCTATNAACCTTACAANGCNCTCTATTCGATAAATGCCTGCAGTTACTCAACGGATCGGAAACTACCTCGGTGGAGTTTCACAACAATCAGATGACAAAAAATTACCGGGTCAGGTCCGTGAGTGCTACAACGGCTACCCTGATGCTACCTATGGGTTGACTAAACGACCCGGTTTTGAACACATCGTCAACCTAGGTACCGGTACTACATACGATAGTGGTAAATGGTTTTACATCAATCGTGATGATGATGAGGAATACATTGGTGTAATTAAAGGTACTGATATTGATGTTTGGAACGTCAAGACTGGTAACGCAGCTACAGTCACCTTTCCTGATGGCACCAGCTATCTAGGCAGCACCCGTGACAAATACAACCTTATTACTGTACAAGATACAACTATTGTTATCAACAGTGATAAGACTGTCGGAACCCAAGCTGCACCTACATTCAACGCACACCGTGTTGCAACTGTTGAAGTTAAAGCTGTAACATCAGGTGCTACNTACACCNTTGANATTACAATNAATAGTGTTACAAAAACAGCTACCTTTACAGCTTCTTCATCTTCTGATGTAAATGATATTTTAACAGATCTTAAATCTGATATTGATGCATTTACTGGTGATCATGCTCAGCTTACTGTTATCAGACTTAGTAACACTTTAGAAATTAGCAGCACTTTGCACATGGATGTCCATGCTGAGGGTGGTGCTGATAACCTAGAGTTGATTGTNTTTGAAGATGTAGTTGCTAACGTTTCTGAGCTTCCAGCTAAAAGCGTCCATAACAGAGTTGTAGAAGTTGTCAACACAAACTCCGATAAAGATACCTACTATGCTAAATTTGTAGCACATGATGGTGTATCTGGAGAAGGTTACTGGCAAGAGACTATTGCACCNGATGCATCGCCTGGTCTCGATACAGCTACTATGCCGCATGAGCTGGTAAATACTGCTGTAGATACCTTTATCTTCCGTAAAATATCTTACACAGACAGNCTTGTAGGNGATGATGTAACTAACTCACATCCTAGTTTTGTAGGAGAAAAGATTACCGCTGGATTCTTCCATAACAATCGTCTTGGATTTCTATCCAAAGACAACGTGTCGATGGGTCAATCTGGTGACTTCTTTAACTTCTACCATGCATCTGCTCAGATTGTTATCGACTCAGATCCGGTAGACCTTAGCTGCTCTTCTATTCGACCAACTGCATTGCACGCTGTGCTGCCTACACCTCAGGGTGTTGTGCTGTTCTCTAAGGATCAGCAGTTTATCATGTTCTCCGACAGTGGAGTGCTGACACCTGCGTTGACTACTATCCGTACCCTTTCTAACTTTGAAATGGCTACTGATATTTATCCTGTTGACGTCGGTACAAACATCAACTTTATCAGTAAGACTCCTGGCTACAGTCGTGTGTTCAGCATGGTTACCAGAGGTCAGCAAGAGAACCCCCAGGTGCTAGACATCTCTCGTGTTGTCAAGGAGTGGATTAGTCCTGACATCGATTCTTTGATTGCAAGTCCTCAAAACTCTTTGATTGCACTCAGTGGTCAAGGTTTAAATGAAGTATTCCTTTATCGTTATTTCANTGATGGTAAAGAAAACTTGATGGAAGCTTGGGTCAGCTGGTTGATGCCCGGTACTGTACAGTTCTTGGCTACTAACTCTGATGAGATGTATGCCGTTACTAAGCAAGGCAATCAGTTTACCATTACTAAAGCAGCGTTGAGTCAAAGCCCTGAACAAGCTATCATTGTCAACAACGACGGTGAAAAGGTTAACCCCAGCATTGACCTGTACAAAAACATTGCATCCAGTGCTGTCGTCTATGACAGTACTAACAACCGNACTAAGTGCTACATNCCATACAACGATGTATCTGGTTTGACACCTATCATTGTAGTTAAAGGTGACACCAGTGGCGGTACCTTTGTTGAGTCTGGTTTTACTATCACACCTGAGCGTGATTCTGACACCAACGGTCCTAACTCACCTGCTACTGAAACGTTCTTTATTATTCCTAATAAAAACCTTACAGCTAGTGGAGAGGATGCCCTAGACGTTGCAGGTGACGTGATTGTCGGGTTTAAGTATAACTTTGATGTNAGACTTCCACGTACATACTTCCGACCAGACCCTAGAATTACTGACTTTACTGCTTCACTAACTATCTCACGTATGAAGTTTGCTATCGGTTTGTCCGGTATGATGAGCTTTAAACTTGAGCAAAAGGGAAGACGTCCTTATGAGATTAGTTTTACTGGTGATGGCTCTACAACTACATATACATTTAACAAACGTGATCTAGATTTTGTTGACAGATCTGAAGTTAAGATTACTGTCAATGGTGTACGTGAGACTGGGTTTACCTTTACAAACGACACTACGATTGTATTTGACTCAGCTCCGGCTAACAATGCAGAGATCATCATGTTTATTGATGAATGGTTTACTATCAACCCTGTAGCTGAAGCTAACCAGTATCTTGCTAATGACGTTCCTCTGAACAATGAAACTGTGTTTACTGTTCCCGTCCATCAGCGTACAGAAAACTTTACTATTAGAATGTTCAACAATTCACCGTTTCCAGTCGCTGTCAACTCGATGATGTGGGAAGGTAACTACACACCTCGTTTCTATAGGAGGACCTGACATTGATGAATCCCTACGAATTTAATCCTAAACAAAACCTCCTTGATGATCAGCTAGCTGTATCTGGTGTAGATAACAATATCTTTGGTTTTGTTGCTGACGTATTTACTGGTGGTGCTTACAGCCGAAACAAACAGGCTAAAAAACAAGCAGAACGTACCAATGACTACAACAATGCAGTTTACGATTATTCTCTTGGTGAACTAGAGCGTAAGTATAACTACTCTGTTGAAGGTCAAGAAATACTTAAGCGTAAAACTGAAGAAAACCTCAAGTTCCAAGAAGCTCAGCTAGCTCAGCAGTGGAACTACGGTATGGGCATTCGTGCGTACGAGCATCATCAAGAGCTACGTGCATACGAACAGAATCTTAATCAAGCTGCTAATCAATTTACATTTAATGAGATTGCAGAACGTCAAGCTAATACACAGCAGAATCGNTTTGTTCAAGAACAGATGCTTGCTATGGAGTTTGACCAAGATCAGACTCTTATTAACTTTGAAGCCGCTGGTCTTGGCTTAGCTCTTAGCCGACGGAAGGCTGAAAGAGAAGCTGCATTTGCTACACAACAAACACGTCTTGAAGCNCTTAAGGCTACTGGTACTGCACGTGCTCGTGGTCAAGCTGGTCGTACTGCTGAAAAGAACTACCAATCTATTGCTTCAGAAGCTGGGATGCGGCAAGCACAGATTGTTGAACAACTGTTGTCTACAAAAGATGCACTTGACATCGACTTTGTTAAACTCAGTGATCAACTAAATCTTGATATTGCTAAGCTTGGTGCTGCCCGTGATAGCTTGATGGGTGCTGATGTCAACACTAGACAGCGTATTAAGATGCAACGTCTTCAAGCTGACTTGGATACTAAAGCAAGTATCGAACTTAAGCCTGAGATTATGCCACCGCTGCCTAAACCGTTTGCACTGCCCAGACCTGAATATCAGGACATCTATAAACCTGTTGCTCCTCCACGTCCACAAGAAGCTGTTGCAGAAACAACAAACTTGTTTGCTGCTGCTGTTAGTAGGATTGGTGGTGCTGTTGCTGCTGGTTATGCAGGTGGTGCTACATCAGGTACCTTTAATTACGCTGCTGCTGGTAGCCGTTTCTTCGGTTGATTTAACTACACTTCCTTATGTCTTATAAAAGTTTTGCTTCACAAGGGAGCTTCAGTGATAATCAACTGAGAGCACCTGATGAATCCCAAAAAATTAGAAGGCAAGCTGCACGCCGTGTTCAAGGTATGAATACGGCGCAAGCCTTCCTAGAAAAGAATGAATCTATTTATCTTCAAGCACAGCAGCAAGCTCAACAACAAGAGCGGATGCAACGTGAAGATAACTACAAACTTGAAACACAGAATCGTCAAGCATATATAGACGCGGTTACTCGTGACTATAACATTGAACTGCAAAACGATAAAAACAAAGCACAGTCTAGCCTTAATCTTCTGAGGGATCTTTCTGCTTTTTCTAAGAGTGCTTTTGATACTTACTCAGCTATCCAAGAGCAAGACAGGAAAAAAGATGCAGCTGCAGCACTGGCAACTGCTTACAAAGCAGGTGTTGGTTATAAAACTGTACAAGCCGTCCGGTCTTTGTCAGATAACCTAACCAAAGCAGAGTTTGCACAGCAAGATGTTGTTCGTGAGGCTTATGGTAAAGAAGTAGATCCTGCTAAACTTAATGCTCTTTACGAGATTTATCGTAATCGCAGTACACGTGCATGGATCGAAAACAAAGCTATTTATTCTAATAGCGATCAGATATTCCTTGAGTATCTGGGTGAAGCTGTGGGTAAACTGCCTCCAACAGCATCAGCTGCTGACCGATTGGCTGCCCTTGAAAGTGCTGAAACTGCATTTATAACAACACATTTTGAAGGTGCACGTCCTGAAGTCCTTAACGAAGCTGTATATCCTAGACTTCGTAACCTGTCTAATAACCTAAGAACAAGCATACAAGGTGATATTACTAAGCAGCAGAAAGCTCAGGTAAAGCAAGATACCATTGTATTGCTTAACGAGGTGTTTAACGATAAAGGTGCAGCCGGTATTATGGAGTGGTTTACTACTAATCCATCAGCTGAAAAACGTAAGGTACTGTCTGAATGGGCTATTAATTCATCAAAAAGTAGCGGTCCTAATGCCTTAAATGGACAAGACCTTAATGATATTCTAAACTATCAGTACACATTTAACAACAAACAAACCTCTTGGGGTCAACAGTTTAACGGTACTGATGAAGTTACTTCAATGAACGTTGCTATTCGAGAGTATCGTGAACGTGAATCTGCAGCTTATCGGCAATCCGTTAACGACAGAAAACGAGATAACGAGCAGTCGATTCGTGAAAAGTATGATGAGTTAAATGAAGATGGATTCTACACATTTCAAGAACATCGTAGGCTGCAAGANTATGCAGAACAAATCGGTGGTATTGGATACGACAGTGAGTTTGTGAAGTCTGCAGCTAAGACAACTCTTGAGCAACGTGCTGCACCTTTGGCACAGAAAATGCTAGACGATAGGCTTGCTTCTGGTACGTTGACTGTTAAATATGTACAGTCCATGAAACTCACCAGGCAGCTACATGCTACTTACATGGCACTGGCTGAGCAGCAAGAACGTATGCTAGAAGATCCAGAGGTAGCGTCTGCTATTAAACAAGTGCGTGCTTCTGTTTTGAATAACGATGCTATCGCAGTAGCTTATCAAATGAAGAAGAACGTAGCTACTGTTACTGGTATGCAGGACAAGCTGGTACGTGAATTCAAACAAAACCTTATTGCTTCTAACGGTAACATTCAGCAGGCTCTTGCAGCTAACAATGCTAGGGTAAGCAGTCTACTTAGCAACCCAGCTAACTATGACAAGAACGGTAACTTCAACGAAATTGTCAGTGAACTACAAAGTAATGCTAGCGATGCAGCAAAAAGCATTACGACATTTAACAATGTTACCGAAGCATTGCTCAACCCAAAGGCGTTGACTAATGCTGAAACAATTACAAACGCAATGAGTCCTGAAATGATTGCTGACATCTCTGAGTATATTGATAAATTTGGTGATCCTGGAATNAAACAACCAGCTATTATTAAGTATATTGGTGAATCTTTGAACTTGGATCCCTTGGGTGCTTTGAATTACATCGCACCTTCTATTGGTAAAGAGCCTGTTAGATTTGAAAATAATACGTTGCAGGCATTGAAGAACAGCCTTCCTCCTAAATTCATCCGTGCAGCTAACACTTATCGTACCAATGAGCGTGTCAATCGCGCTACGTTGGCGATGACTGATGGAGCAAACACTGCAGAATTGCGTGGTGCTTTTGGTGCACAAGTAGCTATGTCTGACAAAGCTGTCCCTGGAGCACGTGCCCTTGTGGGTATGGGAGTTCCACCGAGAGCTGCTGCGACTATGTCCGGTTCTATTGAACAAGAGTCTACGTGGCAAGGTCAACGTAACTGGGGTGAAGTACAGAATGATGGTAGTGTTAAAAACTATGGTCTGCTATCTTGGGCTGAGTTCCAAGGTGACCGTACCCGTGTTGCACGTATTGAAGGCTACCTAGGCAAAGAAATCGATCAGGCTTCTGATGAAGAACAGCTGGCAGCTATCCTTCGGGAAATGCAAGAGTTTTATCCTGCTACCTATCAGGTCATTATGGATCCAAACTCTAGTCAGCCTGAGCTGAACAAAGCCATGAAAGATTATGTTGGCTACGGTATTGCTGGTAATCGCTACAGATTTGCAAACCGAATCTATTCTCAAATTAAATGAATGAGTATGAAGACACACTTCTCGGTGGTACGCCAACTCTAAGTGAAGAAAAACGTCAGGAACTTTTGCAAGAGCAAGAACGTACTGAACAACTCATTCCTCAACTAGAGCAAACCGTAGAAAGTGNACAACAGCAAGCACCAGCTCCTGAAGCTACGGCACAGGAGCCTGTTGCTGCTAACAGATACAGAGATGCCGAGGGTAACCTTGACATAGAAAAACTAAGGAGAGAAGGTGGTGAGTTTGACGTAGCTGCGGTTACAGGTGTGGTTGATTTTGGTATTGACCTTTTGAACCTGATCCCTAACGTTGATATTCCCAAAACCTCTCCTTTTGAAAATGAAGTAGCCCAAAGTGTAAGGGAGCTTTCCTCCATTGTAATCCCTACTCTTGCTATTGGTGGTGCCGCTAGTGGTGCTATCAAAGGCGCTGGTGCAGTACAAAAATCTAAGTTTCTTTCTGATCCACTTGTCAAACATATCGGTGAAGCTGCGCTTGGTGCAGGTACCGGTGCGTTTGTTGACTACACTGTAGAGCTAAATCAAGAAGACGATAACCTGTCGGGTAGTCTTCGTAAGAGATGGCCTAGGTGGTGGGGTTGGTTGCCTGAAGATTTAGCTACATTGGANGAAGATAGCCCTGATGTTAAACGTGCAAANAACGTTCTTGAAGGTGNNTNTCTNGGTGNAGGTGTNGATGTACTTTTAGGTNTTAACAANNTTTTTAAAGGNGTTCGTGGTATTGATCGTTCNACACAATGGGNACCTGANAGTGAAAAAGCAGANGTTTGGTTNNNTAAAAACCTTGAAATTGACGCTACGCCTGAAGAAGCTGTTGAACGTTCTGCAGCTAAGCGGTCTGAAGCANTGGATGAGGTTGGTAGCTACAACTTTGAACAGTCACCTAACCTTGATCAGCCTGTCTTTGGTGTACATGATCTCTATGGTTACCAAGAACAAGGCATNAGATCTACAGATGACCTAGGTGTTGTCGGTGCAGCAGTTGACTATGCACGTATCAGTAAAGATATTGATACAGTCTACGGTCGTGTAGGCAGTGTTGTCACTGAAGGTGCACTTAAGTATGGTCTTGAAGCCGCTGATAACCAAGAGATTATTATCCGTGGTGTTGCTGAGCAGCTGAAAGATGCTGGTGAATACGGTTACAACACTGCTTCTGGTCGATACATCAGTCATGATGAGATCCTAGAATCTGGTGAAGAGCTAGCAGGTATGTTCTACGAGATGGATGTACCCCAGCTTAAACAGGCTATAAAGCAGTTCCAAGGTGTTGATGTAGACACTGGTGCCCCTGTACTTAAATCAGAGGCTTACGCNGGCGCTATGGGCGCTATCAAGCGTTATATGGATGACTACATTAACATGGATTACATGCGTGCACAAGCGTATGTAGGTACCTCCTTTGCTGGTCAGATTTCTGATATGGCTCAAGGTATGCGTCTTACTGAAGGCACACCTGCTATTGAGCGTGCACAAGAACAGATCCTTGATCGTGTTGAATTCTTGATGGCACAAAAGGGTATGACTTCGTATGCACGTGGTCGTGCTTTGAACATGCTGAACCTCTGGAATCGGATGTCTAAAAAGGGCACCGATGCATTCCAAATGGCAGAAGCTACACGCCTTGAGAACCTCGTTAAAAACGAGTCCAACGCTACTCTCCGCGCTATGGAGAGGATTAAACAAGAAGCTAAATCAGTTGTAGATAACCTACGTGTTATCAAAGAAGAGCGACCTGAAATGCTTGCTCCGTTGATGCTTGCGTATGAACTTACCGATGGTAATGTAAATACAATTACAAAGCTAAACAACTATGTCAAAGCTTCTACAGGTGTGTTGAGTAAAGCGTTTGTTGATCTTACCCCTGAGATTCCTTCTGTGGTTCTCCGTGGATTCTGGTCTAACGTTTACAACTCAACGCTTAGTGCTTTTGCTACTCCAATCAAAGCAGGTCTTAGTAACGCCGCATTGCTGGTTGAAAAACCTGTACGTACTTTGGCTGGTGGCATGGCTGCCGGTGACAACCAAACCATTCGTCGTGGTTTCTATCAATACAGCAGTATGGTAGAAACGCTTCAAGACTCGTTTGGTTACATGAAGGAAGTCTTTAAACGCAGCGGTTCTGATCCTTATGTTGTTGCAGCACGTGATGACATTGGTCTTAGAAACGAACGTCAGCTTGAGATTCTTAATCAATTTGCTGACGCTAAAGCTGAGCGAGGAGACTACGGTCCCCAGGTGATGATGCAAGTCATCAATGACATGAATGCNNTGGCAGATCATCCTTACCTTCGGTTTGGCAACCGTGCTATGCAGGCTCTTGACGGCTTTACACAGTCGATGATTGCTACTGCAGAAGCNAAAGGTCGTGCATTCGACATGGTTACTAAAGAAGGNAAAGAAGTCTTTGACGCTAAAAAAGCAGACGCTCTGTACAAACAAGTAAGGGGTGAGATGTTTGACAGCAATGGTTTGATTACCGATTCTGCAGTTAAACATACTTCTGGTGAGATTGCTCTTAACTTGGATAATGCAGCTAACGATGCGTTTTCTGGAGCTATTCGTCGGTTCCCTATCCTCAAGCCGTTCTTGTTGTTTACCAAGACACCTTTGAATGAGATTGCACTGTCTGCTTCTTATACTCCCCTGGGTATCTTTTCTAAAGCTCGTCGAGACTTTGACTTGCCTTTTGAAGAGATGTCAGGTCAAAGGGTTGAAGAACTGCTTACTGCTCGTGGCATTGATTTGAGCAACACACCTTCGATCAGGGCTAAGTACAACGAACTTAGAGCTGATATTAAAGGTAGAGAAGCTATTGGCAACATTGCAGTTGCTAGTGCTTTTGGCTTGTTCTTTAGCGACAGGATTACCGGTAACGGTCTTTACGATAAACAAAAACAAGCACTTCGTAGAGATGCAAACTGGAAACCACGTTCTATCCGTTTGCCAGGCGGAGACTGGGTAAGCTATGACAACCTTGGTCCTATTACCAACTGGTTGGCATTGACAGTCGATGTTATGGACAACTTCGATCAACTGGCTCCTAATGACATTGAAGAACAACTACGTAAGCTTGGTTTTGTGTTTGCTTCTTCGATTACTGAAAAAACAACCACTTCCGGCTTAGAAGTAGCCTTTGATGTGTTTAGAGGTGACGTGGGTGCTATTGAAAAATGGTCGTCTAGTTTCTTGACCAGTGCTACTATTCCTGGTTCTAGTCAGCTAGCCGAGATTTCTCGATTGATTGATCCTGGTCTTAAAGAAGTTGAACAAGATGTATTTAGTCTTGTACGTAACAGGTTGCCCTTGTTGAAAGGTCAGCTTCCTGCTAAACATGATTGGATTGATGGTGGTGAAGTAGGTGTCCCTGATACCTTCCTTGCACGTGCCTGGAACACTTATTCTCCGTGGAAAATCAGCGGAAAAATTAGTGATGAAAAACAGTTCTTGATGGACATTGAATACGATGCCCGTCCTACCCTGCAAACTAATGGCAAGGGTGTTGAACTTACTGACGACCAACGGTCTGAAATTACTGACATTATGGGTCGTGATGGGTTGTTTAAAGACGGCATCAAACGTGTTATGCAAACCACGGATGCAAAAGAATTTAGACGACAGTACAAAGCAGCGGTTGACGCCGGTCTAGAGCCGGATCTTAGCACGTTCCAAAACTTGCATTTTATGCTCGACCGTGAATTACGTTACGCTATGAGGATGGCATCTGCTAAATCCACACAGCGTGATGATGTGTCCAGACAACTGTACACTCAGGAAGTTGTTGGTAACTACCTGCGTAGTGGCGACCAAGCAGCCGCTGAGCGGTTCCTTGAATACATGAAAGACTTTTCTTATTAACTACTAGGTATTAAAGCGTAATGGCTAACACTTTTGTTGAATACACAGGGAATGGTTCAACCACGAACTATTCATTTACATTTGAATACATTAAAGAAGCTGAAGTCAAAGTAACTATTGACGGCACAGCTACAACTGCATTTACTTTTGCCAACGCTACCACCCTTAGTTTTACAACAGCACCAGCAAGCGGCGCTAAAATCCGTATCTATCGTGAGACGGATGTGTCTTCTTTGAAGGCTACGTTCTTTGCTGGTTCTGCAATTAAAGCAGAAGATCTTAATGATAACTTCACGCAAAACAACTTTGCTGTTGAAGAAGTACGAGAAAGTACTTGGGATGTCGATACTGAAACCATCAAGTCTAATGAGACCTGGGTAAGCAGTGACGACCAAATTGCCACTACTGCTGCAATGGACGCCCGCTTCCAAGATGAAGCAACAGAAACCATTACTAGCAGTGAAACTTGGCCGGACAATGATGACACTATTGCTACAACGGCAGCCATTGATAACCGTATCGACACTGCCATTACTAATGACATTGCCGGATCTGATGGTGTGTCTATCACTGATGATGGTGACGGTACTATTACGGTTGGTCTGAGTGCTAGCTCTGTTGATTTCGATCGTATTAAAGATACCGACATCATTACTTATAATGAACAGAATGCTGGATCTCCGTCTCCTGCAGATAGCAACATCTTTACTGCATCTGCTGCTGCACGTCGTTTCGATACGATTGTACAGACTGGTACTCCTAGTGGTTCTGATTGGGAAGTTGGTAAAACTTGGCTGCAGAATGATGCTGACAAAACTCTGTCAGTTTGGGATGGTGATAGCTGGGAAGGTATTAGCTCTGGCGGTACCTTTACGAGTCAAGCTAAGGTTGTCTATGTAGACGCTACTAACGGTAACGACGCTAATGATGGTCACCGTATTAGCCGTCCTAAGGCAACTATTAAAGCTGCTATCAACCAAATTAACAACGATGCTACCTACGGTGACGGCAGTATTGTTATTATTGCACCTGGTGTTTACCAAGAAGCATGTCCAATCCAAATCCAAAAACGTGATGTTGCCATCGTTGGTACCGCATTGCGTCAGTGTGTGATTCATCCTACTGCTGCTACTGAAACCGCAACGATGTTTGAGGTCAACAGTGGTTCGTACCTGAAGAACTTGACGTTCACTGGTATGAAGGCAAGTGGCACACGTGGTGCTACCGGCTCTCTGTGGGAAAACGCTACCTATGGTCTGCCTCCAACACAAGGTTGGAACGTTGCGTTCTACAACAACGCTTATATCTACAAGTCCCCGTACATCCAAAACTGTACCAACTTCTCTGACTCTGAGATTGATAACACCGATCTTGGTTTCTATGCTGGTGATACTGACAAAGGACGTGCTGGTGACCTTGACTCTGCACCGACTGGTGGTGGTTTGCTGGTTGATGGTTCAACACCTCACCAAAACTCTCCGCTACGGTCTATCGTTTGCGACAGCTATACCCACACTGGTCTAGATGCACCTGGTATCTTTGTTACCAACAATGGTTACGTACAGGCTACCAGTAGCTATGCGTTCTTTAACCACGCACACATCACTTGTATCAATGGCGGTCAAGCAAACCTTGCTGCATCTACAAGTGACTTTGGTCGTTATGGTTTGATTGCTAGCGGTAAATCTACTACTGCAATCTTTACTTCAACCATTGATGGTGCTGTTTCTGACGGTGCTATTAGCTTCAACATCGATGCACCTACTGCTGGTGCTGGCTGGCACGGTTCTGCTACTCGTCCGTCAGGCAACCAACTGGTAACTGTAAACAGTGTTACTTATCCTATCCTGTCTGCTGTTGCTAATGGTTCTGGNTGGACTGTAACTATCAGCCGTCCTGATCCTAACAACCGTAGCACTAACCTTGGTGTTAACGGTGCAATTAGCGATGGTGCTGNTGTGTCGTTCTTCCTTAGGTCGATGATTGCTTCTAGTGGTCACACCATGGAATACGTTGGCAGTGGTACTGACTATCGTGCATTGCCTGAAAATGGTGGTGTGCCTGTAGATGCTAATCAAAAGATTGAACTGGATGACGGTAAGATCTGGACTGCTACTACTGACCAAAATGGTAAGTTTACTATTGGTGGTAACCAAACAGATGACCCATTCTTTCAAGTAGACCAACAGCTTGGTTACGTTACCATCCCTGAAGGTTCTATTGCCTTTAACCTGTTGTCTGACTTGACGCCACAACTTGGTGGTGACTTGGATGTCAACGGTAACGAAATTACAAGTGCTAGTAATGGTGATGTAACGATCAACCCTAACGGTACTGGTGATATTGTACTGGATGCAAAAGTTGGCATCGGAACATCGTCACCCAGCGCATCGCTTCATGTTAAGGGAAGCGGCTCAATACTATCAAAAATTGAGAGCAGCACTGCGACTTCAGGGATTGACATTGCAGATGATACTGCGTACACAAGAATTACGAGCACTGGTGGATTGTTCAAAATTGATGCCAATGATTCCGGGTCTGCCGCAACATCATCAATTCAATTAGCTCAAGCAGGCTCCACAAAACTAATAATCAACAACTCTGGAAATGTTGGCATTGGAAC
>FUFK010067421.1_pt1 | contig 18223 bp, 14 predicted proteins | sample 1021851 | NCBI WGS metagenome assembly FUFK01 (sample SAMEA51879418, study PRJEB19060) | metagenome
TAGTCTCCATAGTAACAAGTCCAACCCATATTTCTAAAATCTATTCCCTGTCCTACTTCAAATCCATGAGGAACATGAGTAGTCACAGTCATCATACCTGTTTCACCAGTATATTCAGCAGTCTTAATACTCTGTACTGGTACAGTCAGATCCAATTCAAAGGTATCTGAATCTACTGCAGTAGCAGTAGTTAATACTCCTGTATATTTTCTTGCACCAACTCCATCAGATATTAATCCAAAGTTACCAAAGGAAGAGTTGGAGTTTGTTACATCACACTGTCCACCACTACCACAAAAAATTCCAACGTCACTATTAATAGTAAACATTGAAACTATCTGTGCATATCCATCATTAGTAATTGATACTCCTATACCATTAGAATTATATTGAGTAAAGGAGTCAGTAACCATACTCTTAAATGGCCCTAAAGACTTATTACCATCTATCTTCATTCCAATACTATTCGTAACAAAATTAGTACAGTTACGAACATATGCTGACTGAGCATAATATTCTATATTATCTGGTTCAAATGCTGTTATTGCTTTTCCTTCATTCATTGTCCCTGTGAAGGACATATCAGATATATAAACACCAGGATTTACATGGAATAGATCTTGACTAGCATTTTGAGGTACTACTGTTACTTCTCTAAGACTATCTCCAATAAGACTAACTTGCTTTGCTACTTTAAGTGGATTATTTTCTACATATACTCCCGCAGAAATCTTAATTACATCTCCTTCTGAGGCAATTCCTACTGCAGATTTGATTGTTGCCTTTGCTCTTCCTAATGTGTCTCCACTATTTGAATCATCACCATCTTTATTCACATATATTACGTTCTTTACTGCTACTCCACCGATCTTAACAACATTCGTGCCTATCCCAGGCCTAGACCTCAGAGTGTAGAGTTCAGCATCATAGGTATTAAGAGCTAATTCTCCAACTTGCAAGTCAGATGCTGACGGAGCCTTTCCAGGTACCGCAGATCGTTTGATCCTAATAGGGGTAGCCATTTATATTATCGGTATGTACCAGTAAAAGAACAGTATATACTGCCTTCAGTTATTTATCCAAGTTGCATTTCCTTGATTTTTGCATACCGTTCTAAACTAAAAAACTCCTGAGAAAAATACCATTCTTCCCAAAGAGTATGCGATTTACTTTGATTACATTTATTGCAGCATGATACCATATTTCCTAGAGTATCTTGCCCACCTTTACAACGTGGAGTTACGTGGTCTATTGTAATGTTCTCATCAGAACCACAATAGGCACATTCCCAATTCCACCTTTCTTTTATCTTTCTCCTCCATATTCTTTTTGCTTCTGCCGAACTCGTTGTGTGTAAATTAAAAACATATGCTTGAGGAGAAGATAAGATTTCCATATAGGATTGCGACTTACATTTATATATTATAAAATTTATGTCTTAATAATTTCTTCCAAATTATATTCCCAATCTTCAATTACAATATTTGCAAATAACCTATCACTTAATAAATCTAATTGTTCTCTTGCCTTCTCTTCACTCTCTGCTTCAAATTGCATTTCAACTATTTTATTAAGTCTCAATCTACTTACTTTAATATCAGGTGCAACTTTATTTACATTTGCTTTAACAGCATTTCCTGCAGCATCAGATACAGACTCTCTTAATCTAACATAGACTGTTGCTTTAAACTTCATTTTTTTTCTGTTCTTTCATNTATTCTTCTCTACCATCTTTAGTGAAAACTTTCTTCTCATAATCAAAGTGAGGATGAGGTTCAGCAGATACTACTGGATCCTTTGTCTTGTTCTTAATAACAATGAATCTATCAGCAGCAAATGTTCCTGCTAGATTTACCTCAATCTCATCTCCATCTTTCCAGTTAACAGTGCCATCTTTCTTGGTGTGTAGCATTGCTTCTTGTATCTGATCAATCAGTTTCTGAGTCAGTTTCATCGGTATCAAATAGTTTACGATCTTTGTTTTGTACTTTAGGTAATCTAAACATTTCCTTGAGATCGTTTAGATCATTGATTTGTTTCTGTAAATTATCTATCTGTCCCTGTAATATCTGGAAGTTCTGATCGTTGTTGTTCTGCATCATCAGAATATTCTGGATTGCCGATTTGAATTCGTCTTCTGTCATCTGCATTAATTAGTGATAATTGACGTTGTAGTTCATATTCTACAACAATAAGGTGGTCTTGTAAATACTTTTCAAACTGATTGTCTTTAATAAGAGTCTGTATATCATTGATATGTACGAGTGCTTGAAGCATTCTCTCTTTCTCTGTTTTCATTAGTATCTAGATGGGATGTTTTCTTTTATGTATTTCATTGAGTGTAACTTCTCACTCTCTATTATATCAGATTCATCAGCATTTGTGTGATATGTGACTTCTTTCAGCGTTTTAAGATATTTGAGTACATGCTCTCTTATCTCCATGAGTTCATCATAGCAACCCTGATTGTGTGCACAACCACGCAAGTCATGGTCTGGTTTCATTACTGACTCTGTGAATAGAGACAGTGCTCTATCATATTTGATAGCAGAAGATTCTGCTCCTACTGATGCTTGATCTTTCATGGTTTTTTACTATTTAATTAAGAATTACAAGAGGTGTCCTCTCATATTCTGATATGACATCAAATGAAACTATTATTCTATTCTTTGTACATACATCACCACAGTGTTGCATGAATGATGGAAATATGATAACATCTCCCTCTACAGCATCATTTAGTACCTTATGTTGGTTCATATAACCACTGTTTGGTGCTTCACCATACTGTGAATAGAATGTAGTTGTGTTTGGTTCTTCCAAATGCAATAGATATATGCCAGACCAATCTGCTCTCTCGTGTTTGTGAACTTTAGTTCGTCCACCAGATGTGTAATTGTTCCACCATAGTGCATCTAAATTATATCCCTGTGGTTTAGAGATATTCTTTTCTTCATGCATTTGTTCTAGAGGCTTCCATATTATATCCTCTAGCATGTCATTTGTAAAGTAACTATACTTTTGATGATAGTATGTTGTAGTTGACCCATCTACTGTAACTGTAGCATTGTCATTGTCTGATATTATCTTTATGACAGGTACTATGGTATCTTTAATCTCTTTATGATTATTAACCTTAGTCCAAAATATAAATGGAGCATCAAAATTAAAACTCGGCATCTCTACCTAGAATGAGAACTTTATCTGCCTTGGTGTCAAGGTAGTCTGTTATCTTCATGATGCCATATGCAGTGAATACCTGTGGTACTATAAATGCCACCATTGCCACTATCCAAAAGACATAGTAATAGTTCTCTTTGTTTTGTGTTCTCTTTTTAGTCATCTTCTTCATCAACTCCATCTATTGACATAAAATCACACACTGGTATTTCAACTGGACTACCATCGTTATCTAACCAATACCAATGCATCATTTGTCCATGTAACTCAGGATGTGCTTCGTACTCTTTAGTATACTCACGCTGTCCGAGATACTTTAGAGTTGGAATATTGTGCTCTCTTAACATTGCTTGCAGTTGCAAGTGCGTTAACTCGTGCTTCTTGGGAATGTTCAACTTCTTTTCTCCAGTGTTTTCTCATTTTAACATATGTGTCATTTTTGGCAACAATGTCTCTAACTTTCTTAAATATCTTAGCAGACTTAGCAAAATGACAGGTAGCGTGATCTTTTTCTTGGGGTATTATATTACCATCTTCATCATACTTTTTNCCNTCTCTATGATTGGCATATCTCCNTGANCTNGTAAANCCCATNTCAAGAAACTTACGACACATATCCATACCAACGAAATCTTCCTCGTCTCTGTAGTCAAGATACATNGCAAATATCTTATTAGCAGANTTNACTGCTATNTCAGGGGTTCTGAATTTCCAATGAGCACAAATGTNGTNTGTATAAGGGCGTACCAATAGAACTCCTTGTTCTCCCCTACCAATACGATAAAGTTTGTGAGTTTCTGGATCTGTAAAATCCATGTCTTCATAAGGAAGATCATAACAAAATTCCAGCATATGATTATTCAACTGCTGTTATTCTATCATATATTATTTGATTGTCAACCTGGCGGTGTTGGATCTGCGTTCTCGTATGGTATCGTACCGTCTGGTTTGATGACGTATGCTCTTATATAATGATCTGCGTCTGGTAAATTCTGTGGTTGTGGAAACCAATCAAATGCAACATCTGTTGCTTGTAATTCTGTAACAAAATAATAGTATATGTGTTCTAATTCAAATATCCTGTCAATCTCTGCCTCTGGTATNATGTCATTATAGTATGCAAGTACAGTTGCTTTCTTATCTGCTGCAAGTGTGTGATATTTACTGTTATCAATCACTACAACAAATTTGTCAGTTGCCTTTGCATAATCAGCAACTAGCATTTCTTTAGATTTTGGATTTAATGATATTAGTGGCATTAGATTTCTCCTTTGTCAATTAAGTCAAGTATTTCGTCTAGTTCATTTACCAGAGTTGTTTGTAAGTTATATGGACTATCAACCTTAGTGACATCCATACCATCAATATTTGTTGTTCCTATTGACATTGCAAGATAGTTTACTATTCTAGTAGAGAACTTACTATACACTGATTGTGGTATTGTAAAGAAGTGTCCTACATCTGATAGATAATCTTTACCATCGTCAAGAGCAGCCCATTTTGGTGGTGTCATAGGAAATGTAACTGAGTTAGCAGCAATTTCTTTTTGTTCTTGTGGAATAGCTCTAAGTTTTGTTCTGTAGGATATCCATCTTGCTTTGTCTTCAGCAGTGATAGGAGCATCACCAAGTTGTGTCCAGTCACTGTCCATAAGTAAGAAGTTTCTAATTAATTTAACNTTAGTCCAGTTTAATATTGCTGTCNTTGANAAATGTGATGCAAGTGAACGCTCTAAATCATTNTCTTGTCCTTGTCTATATTCTGTCCACTTCTCAACGACTCTATTGTACATATCTTCAATCTCATCTGGAAATGGTGATAGGTCAAATTGATATGATACCCATTTATATGCTCCAGTCTTTTGATTGCGTTGATACTTAGTTTTGTTCATCTTACTAGAACCATTTTTGTATTTTACAAATAGTTCTAACTTATCTTTATCTGAATCCCATAGAGGATATAATATTGGAACTATATTAGCAGTCCAATAATCATCATCTATTGTTTTCATCACACCTTCAACTTGAACGGTCTTGTCAAAGGCATTCAAATAAAGTAATGTTTCTGATGGTGATGCTATGGTTGTCATTTATAATGCCTTGATTAAATACTTTACCCTATGGTATTTAGTGATGAGAGGAATGTTATTCTCTGCAGTCACGGTTGCAGTCGTAGTTATGGGTGTAGATGATGACATTGTAAATGTACCATCTGTAGTTACNATTCCTGCCTGTGCTGCTGTTACTTCTCTTCTTACTTGATCAATACCAGTGTCAGCATTGATAGGTAGATCACTCTGATCTAAGTTACCAGTCAATGTAGCACCACCAGTAGATATGAATGTAGTAAGCAATTGAGAATCATAGAAGAATGATATAGCACCAAGTCCATAGTTATCATCAGTTGCTGGTGCAGATTGATATGTAGGTCCTCTATCCTGTTCTATAACTAAAGTTACATCATTTGCTCTAATTGAGTCTCCATCTGGTAGTGTAACATCTATTGTCTGCCAATTAGGATCCTGATTGTTTGCCAACATTATTTGATTGAATAATGTGGTGTTATTAGATAGTCCTTTTTTATAGAATAGATTTATTGCCTGATCTGGACTCTCTCCACCATTTTGCCCACTACCTCTGATTATAGTAAATCTTATTGTATTAACCTCTGTTAAATCAAAGACTCCTACCTCTAACTGTCTCTTACCACCAGCATCTGTAGCAGCACCTGTAAATGCTATGTATTCTGTTATCTTGTTGTTGACGTTGTTTGGTATTGCAACACCACCTACAAATCCAAGATTAGATCCAGTTCCCTGTCCAAATGCTCTTGTTTTTAAATTATTATCTGTAGATGATAACCATACATTTCCTTGGAATGGTGCACCAATAGGATTACCATCACTGTCTCCCTCAAAATATGTTCCTAGTGGTGATGTAGTTCCACCTGGCACTGAAGTTCCTTCCTGTTGTGCAAAATATTGTACATATATTCTTCCACTACCACCATCAGTTCCTTGTCCACCACCTTGACCAGGTGCTTGTAATGATACAACAACGTCAGTTTCTATTCCTGATCCAAATGATATGGAAGCATTAGCACCTTGTCCACCAGCACCACCAACTTGATCCCAGTAGTTCTGAACATATGAGTATTGTATTTTTACATATCCTTTTTCTGATGGTAATGCACCATTAGAATCTGCATTTACACTTGAGAAATATCCTGCTCTGACTGCAGAAATACCCTCTGAACCAGCAGTACCACCACCATTACCATTATGTCCGACACCCGCTTGTCCACCAACACCACCTGGCGTTGAGTTAATGATACCGCAAGCAGCACCACCACCTCCACCACCACCAGCAGAGCATCCACCTTGAGATCCACTACCACCATTAGCAAAGTCTATTGCTCCTGCTATTGTAAGAAGTGACTGTGCAGGTCCTGTAGCGTCACCACCAGGATAACAACCATCAACAGTTCCACCACCGTTGTTACCACCACCTGATCCACCGCCACCACCTCCACCGCCAGCACCAGCGATGAGGATTCCATTGTAGAATAGACCTGTAACACTACCACCTGATCCTGCGGTTGCACCATTACCCCATGCACCTCTACCACCAGCACCAGATATAGTTCCAGTAGCACCAAGCACACCAGGATTTCCACCATCTGGTTCATATCCTGTACCAACACCACCTGGCCATGGAGGTCCCCATGGTTGTCCTGTAGCAGGGTCATTACCTGTTGTTCCTTGACCTGTATGTTCCTGATCTCCTGTTGAAACCAACATTACCACCATTTCCTAGTTCCCAACTTAATGTTCCAGCATCATGTGCTTCAAGAACACCACTTATTCTTGCACCTCTACCACCATATCCACCAAGTGCACCACTTCTACCTGATAGTGCTGTTGGCCAACCTGGCCATTGTCCTGTACATCCAGAGTTTGCGTTAGCATTACCAGGACCTCCACCACCACCAGAGATCTCAACTGCAATAGATCTACTTACTTCATTGACTAGTAATGTTGGTATTTGCCATGATCCATTTGTTGTAAATACTTCCTCTGGTTGTGAACCATTGATAGTTTTTGTTTGTGCTGTACCATTTCCACCTGTGGTTTCTGCTCCTGCCTGTGATGCTGCTACACCTCCACCTAAAACATCATTACCACCAAGACCTGGTATACCACCAGCTTGTCCATCTTGTCCATCAACCCATCCTATATTAAATCTAGTATCATCTAATAATACCTGTGGAACTTCAATTGTTCCTCCAACACCAGCTGCTCCTCCGTTAGCACCTGATTGTCCACCAGTACCACCTGTAACTCTAATAGTGTAGAAATTACCATCAACAGTTATGCCAACCTCTGCATATCCACCATCTGTACCATTGTTGTCACTATCTGCACCACCACCGCCAGGTGCAGCAATAGTTATTACACATCCATCAACTTGTCCCTGTTGTGGACTTGGTTTTAATACTGTTGTTCCAGCAGTTCCAGTAAAAGTACTCTCTTGTATTGCAATAGTATTACCTGGCACTGTAAATGTTTGTTCTTTACCACCTATAGTTGTGTTCTGATCAACAACATATATTCTTGGTGGCACTACAATTTCTGTCTCAGCAAAATAACCATTTGCTAATTTAACATTTATACTTGCTCCACCAGCAGTTGCTTGTGTAGGAGTTTCTCCATCTCTTGGTAATACATTAAAATTAGTAAGACTAAATCCATCTGCTACAATAGTAAAATTACCAACAAATTCTGATGGAGAAGCATTACTTACAGTTACAATATCACCCACTGATAAGTTATGGTTACCATCTGTATTGACTGTTATGAATCCACTGTTAGAATCATATGTCACTGAAGTAACAATTATAGTTGCAGACTCTGATACCATGTATTGATATTGTCCAGCACCAGTATCTGATAATGTTTCACCGATACCATTAGTGTTACCATATGTTGCTGTCTGTGCATTTTGTAATGGCACACCAATCAGACCATGTGAATGNCCTAATGCACCACCAGCAGATCCATTTGGTTCAAATAAATTGATGTTTGCTCTACTACTAATATAAGTTACAGCAAACTTATCAACAGGAGTACCACTTAACTCTACAAGTTTTGTCTCATCAACCTCTACTGATAATATTCTATGACTGTGTGTAGGAGGGAATGGAAAAACATAATCACTCATAGGACCTACTCTATATTTGACAGATCCTGTTAGATATGCTGGAATATCTGATGTAATTTGATTGTATCCTGTACTTTTTACGTCACCAATAACAAAGAACTCACCACTATCAATTAGTGTTGCTTTAGGAATGTACCATGAACCACCAGTCTGTCCAACAAAGTTGTTGATTGCATTCTCTGGTGTTGCTGTTCCTGCTCCGTTGACGTTACCAAATCCAAGTATCTTTCTTTGTCTATAATCTGGTAAAGCAAAAGTTCCAATATTATATGGAAAATCTGAAAATGTGAATGATTTTTGTATGATGATCTCAGGATGTGAAATTCCTGCTCCAGTAAAATCAATCAAATAATTTGCTGGATTGACAGTAGATATGTCAACTGTATCAGGAAAACCTATCTCATATGTAAACACATTATTGAACTGATAGGGAGAACTGGATGTGTCCTCTGATGGTTCTAGCAATGAATAAAATGTTTCTTGATCAAATACACTAGATGTTCCAAATGCACCAAATGGATTTGTTATTAAATTATTGAATCTAAACACTGCACCATATGGATATGGTCTTTTTACATTTACTTTATTGTTGCTAGAATCCCAATAAAATTTAAAAAATAATTTATTATTCTGGATGAATGATGCTTGTAATCCGCCAGGTTGGTTTGCTTGAGTCTTTGTAACTGATGCAGATCCACCATATCTATTTTGTATGATGCTGTATAATTCTGGATAGTCACGAATCATTAATTCTTTACCATCACAATATAAATGCTGTGGATATGCGTACTCAGGTTCTTGTGATGCTAAGTTAATATCTGCAAAAACAGGAAGAATCGTTCCGACAGGAGAGTGGTTACCAGTCTTATCGGAATAATAATTAGCGTATGAATTCCTGTATGTTGCCATTTTAATATTTAATTAAAAATTCTTGAACTAAGAATGGTTGTATATAACCATCTGCTTTATTTTGTTCGTTAACATCTATTTGAATTGTAGATGTTATCTCATCAGCAGGGATGTATGTTGGTTGTGTTACAACAAAAAAGTTATGTGGATCCTGTTCAAAAGGCATAAAATGTTTGTGTATACAGTCTCTACCAAACTCTTCTACGTCAGTAACTGTATTGTTGAGAGCAGCAAAAGCAGGAGTGTCTGCCTGTGAGTCAAATGGCACTTGAGTTGCTTTACTTACAAGTGCTGGTGTATAGTTTGCTCCTAATTTTTGATGAGTTGGTGGTTGACTACCTGTTGCCTGTGCATAATCATTGTAGGCATTACAGTTTGAAGGACCTACGTTACATTTAGGTCCTGTCTTACAAGTCATATCTCCTTGATATGGCATATTTCCACAAAATCCCGTTTGTGGTGCTGTTCCCTCTGGAGAATACATCGGCCACCCTAANTGAGTACCATTACTATTACATCCAAATTGATAAAACTGTCCTGTTGGTGTACCACTTCCATCTGGATTTAATATAGGAATATCGCCAGGTACAAGACACTGACCAGTATCTTCAAATGTACAACCATTCCAACATCCACCATAATACTCGTAGGTTTCCTGAGACGGACCTCCAACCAAGAAAGTAAAGCACTGATTTGATTTGTTTCTGTTAGGCATCAAGGCAGCAACAAATTTAGATGCTGCTGCTTTACATAATGGTTGAGTAGTATTGTCTGCCCACGATGATATGCATAATGTAGACTTAGATTTGTATGAGTTTCTACCAAACAAACTAAATTCACTCGTGGGTGATGCAGTTCTAGATCTCTTACCATCATGGAAGTGAGCATGTGGTTGGAATGCTGTGTGTAATACTTCTGTCTCTTCTGTGTAGTTACCACTGGATCTAGCAAAACCAGGTTGTCCTGTTATCTCAATGGTTTGTGATGGTAAAAAGAAATTACCTTGATATTGGACTTCAAATGTTGTACCTATATTACTACTAACTTCTAATCCTACACCAGCTTTTGTTATCTCTTGCTCTGCGTCATTCAATAGATATGTGTCCTGATAATCTCCTAAGTTTGCACCAAATGATGTCTTAGTAGATTTTGCACTAAGATCTGGTACTTGAAATTGATTGTCAAGTAAAGTTGTATCTGGTTTTTTATATCTACAATTAGAACCTACACCTAATATAGCAGCAAGTTCTGGAAAATTTTCTGCTAGGTAAACTGAACCATCACATCTCAAGTAACCAGCAGGAAGAGTTTGGTATACCAAAAGGTCTGCAGGATCGTTTGATGTCAATTGATTTGACCAGTTTATAATAGAACCAGTAAGTGTCCCTAGTTTTCCTTTTTCTTTTGAATATAATACTGCCATTAGTATGCTCTGATGATATACAATACGACTAAGGATGGTGTGTTTGGATTTATCTGTACACTCAATGCTCTGTCAACATTTATAGGTTCTATGTTTCCAGTAGTCATATTATTTATGAGTATAGTGTTAGGTATATTCATTTGTCCATTGGTCATTGTTATATCAACGGTAAAATGATTGTGTGATCCTAGTGCTGGATCGGTAAAAGCATCACCAGTATGGTTTAGTGTTACAGGATATGGAAAATCTCTACCAGCTGCTGTGTCAGGTGCACCATAATAATCATTTGGATCTGTAACTGGAGGAGTTGCACCACCACCTCTTCTTGCTAATGGAACTTGATCTGATGCATAATAGTTTTTCTGTCCTAAGTATGTGCCTGGTGGTGGGAATGGTGCTGTAACTGCTGCTTGCTGTACCTGTGACACACATGAGTTGTTATCTGCATATCCACCAGCACCAGGTGCACCAGTTGTTTGTCCATAACTTGGAATATTTCTATCAATGCTTGGTACTAATGGTATAACATCAGATGATGAACCAAAGTGCTTATGATTATCACATGTAACTAATGATGTTGCTGCAGGGTCATATGCTGTCCAGAAAACTTCACCTGTGTCAAATCTATCTGCTAATGGTTCTGCGTTAGAATAACCTACATCTGATCCTGTTGAATATTCATTTCCTTGAGTCTCAAAATATCCTGCTTCAAATAGACCTACATAAGCACCACCTAATTCTACAGATGGGTATACAGTACCATCTGCTGGTCTTGGGTGTGTATGTGTTGCAGTATGTTCAACACCTAGTTTTCTAGGTATAGTTCTAATAGTATCAAAGTATGATGGTTCTTCAAGAGTAATACCTTTTATTTTTCCTGATAATTCTGCTGCTGGATTTGTTATAAACTCTGCATCAATATATGACAACACATTTGTTAGTGGTTGATTGCCTTCAAATCCGTTTTTAGAAACATATTGACCTATAACACTTAACTCTACACCTGTTAACAAGTTTCCTTCTAGGTCAATTGGAACTGTTTGGTTTAAAGATGGTAAATTAAATACATCGTCGTCATTATAATTTGGATATGAATTGGATATACCAACAAATGGTTGTCCAGTCTCTACTACAGGACCNTATTCATTNCCNAATATTTGTGCAAGAATAGGATAATCTTTTGCTTTAAGTTGAGCACCATTGCATACTATCCAACCTTTTGGTATTGCATCAGCAACCAACGCTGAGTCGCTTGTACTACCAGTCCATGGCATGATTGTACCAACTGGACTGGCTTTCTGTGCTTTTATACGGTTGTAACTTGGCATTTATTATACCTCCATTAACCACCAACCTTGTACGCTGGTTGGGATGCCNATTTGATNATTACTATCAANTGCTCCAAGATATANNAANGCAAANNCTGCATTNGGNGTCTGAACTACNAGTTCACCAGATGGATANGGNGTTANTCTATCTCCAAATAGTGTTCCANTTGNNTCACCNTGTATTGGTGTNCCACTNGTCTCAGGAGTTCTNANGACTAGTGTNGTNTCNTANTTCAANTTACCACCTACATCAATNANTCTTACAANNTCACCNGTTTNTGGTGNTGCTGGTAATGTAACGATCAATGTTTGTGTATTTTGAATATTGACCATGTATATTATATTTGCGATCAATGTTAGATCTGCTTCTGGTGATGCTGCGGATAAGTATCTTGTATGTCTTGCACCAGTTGATGTGGTGTAGTTTGTGATACCGAATGCATCAATTGAACGATCTTGTTTGATAGTATACTCACTACCACCACTAATACCTAGATTCTGTACTGAGAATACATCTGCCTCTGTTGGTGATGCTGCTGCAGTACCTGTGACTGTTAATGTATTCTGAGCAGTTACGTTACCTAAGTTGTCAACTGAGAATGATGGATCGCATGCAGAAGTTAGGATAACGTTTTCTGGGCAGGATGTTGGATATAAGAAGAAGTCTCCTCTTGCTATCACACCAGCATCCCAGTTAATTAGACCTGAGTGATCAGCATGTCCGTCATCATTAACAAACTGGAATAGTTTTGTCTGTTTGACACTATCGTAAATTACGAAGTTACCACCTTCTAGAGTTAGGTTGTCTGTAACAGTTAGACTACCTTCTCTATATGATTTAGCACCATCACCAAGTTGCTCATCCATCTGGGTCATATGCATCTTGCCATACAACCTACCATTTACATTGGTTAATATCTCAACACCAGTAGATGTATTACTAAATCTCAACCACTGTTTGTAATCAAGTTTAGTTTGTGAGATATATCCTCTCTCTAATATTACAGAGATATAGTCAGTTGGAACCCCTGCTGCTAATCTTTGTCTAACCTGAGCATCAATTACTAGAGATTGTCTCTCATGTTTAATAACTCTCCTAACAACAGTACCAACACCATGACTCATTTCGACTGTTCCCTCTTGAGCTCTCAATCCAACGACTGTGTTAGTCTCTGGTATGATTGAGGTCACTGTCATAAATTCAATTTGACCTGTAGGACTACTAAACGATGTTAAAGGTCCTACAGCAATTATATCGCCTAAAGCAAACTGACCACTACCCTCTCCAATTTGTTGGAGAACCATCTGTATTGAATTACCACTACCAGTTGTTGATACAATAGTTGAACTAGGACCATTTGCCTGTATAGACTGTGGATCTGCGTAGTAACCATATGTGATTATGTTATCATCATTCAATGCTGCTGGTAGGTTAGCATTTGTAAGAATACTACCATCACTAGACCATGCTAGGTTAACATCAAATCTACCAGCATGTGTACCAATCGTTGTTGTACCTGTACATGTATCAACATCAAATGTAGTGTTAGGACCACCATCAGTTGTAGTGAATCTCTCGTTTCTACTTACTTTGAATGTAGATCCAGTTACTGAAGCAGAACCAATTATTGTTCTGTTTAAGTAGATAGCACCACCAAATACAAAGTCAACAAATGTATCTTGGAATATCTTAAGTGGGGATGCGTCTGTTATAACAGAAAGAGCATCTCCTCTCTTAATATCAGCAAGTGTCTTACCAGCAGTCGTGACAGATACATTTGTAATTACACTTGATCCTGCTTCTGCATCACCAGTAAATTCAATCTCACCTAATGTTCCACAACCACCATCCATGTTGAGTGATGAGTTGATTGTTAGAATTGAGCCAGGTATGTTTGGATTACCAATNTGTACNTCACCAGTNACAGAGTTAACTACAAATACATCCTCATCTGGATCAGCACAATTAGATATTCTAAATTGCTGTACCTGTTGAGCAAGAGGTGTAATAACCTTGATATATTCTGGAACTTTTGGTGAGTCGTCTCTATCAACAATAACGTAATCATTGTTTGTTAGACTACCACCAAACTCTGAGAGATATACTGAGTCAGTTGCACTAGAATCACTGTCAAGTGCTTGCTCTGTCCATGTAGCATCAAACTGTACATTAACTTTGTATATTGGTGTAGTATCAATGTGATTACTTAATACACCACCAAATGCACCGAATGGACGTCTCTTAACCTTGACATAGTATGGTGCTTCGTTTATCCTTGTAAGTTCTACAATTTGTAGAATTTCTGGATGACCTGTTGCTGATGATCCTGTACCAACGACTGCACTGTCAACTATGATATAGTCACTGGTTCCGAAGTATGGATCACCATTTGCTGTGACTGGTTGGAATTTGAGTGGTAAGTAGTACTCGTCTCCAGTTAGTGCAGATAATATAATTGGTTCAACTGTTCCACCAGTGTTTACTGAGTTCTGATATGCTGTACCACCCCATTGTCCTGCACCAGCAGTATCAACTTGGTTGTATCCTTCTTCATTAGACTGTTTTACGAGTACATTTAAGATGTCAATATTCTTATTGAATAGTGACTGAGATATAATACCATCTTCATGTGCAGTTATATCTGTTCCTAACTGTGCTCTTCCACCAGTAAATGCGAATGATGCAACACCACCACACATATGTACATCACCATTAAACTTAGCAGATGCAATAACTTCTAATTGGTTATTGATTGTAGTAACACCACCCTGACCAGCAATGTTGATTTCAGATGCGTTAGTAGCAAAGTTGATGATTGAAGGACCACCAGTGTTAGAGAAGAAGTCAACTTGTGATGCTTGTGACTTAAGTGATGTAGTCTCACCTATTCCCTTACGGAATCCTAACCATGCATCACCATCAATTCTCAAGTTTCTAGTCTTGATCTTGGTGTATGATAAGTCTTCGTTGGTGTTACCAAATGCACCACCAATCTCTACCTTAGAAATACTGGTAGAAGTATCAGGTGTTGTACCTACCCATATATTACTATGTGCAGATGTAGTACCAATGTAAATGAACTGATCTGCTGTGCTATCATTGAATAGATTAGCAGTTGTAACCTCACTACCTATGTTCAGTGTGCCAACAAATGTTGTGTCGTCTACTAAGTTGAATGTACCAGTTGTTTGTGATGTTCTGATCTCAGCAATNACACCGTTGTCACCGTTGACTTCAATGTCATGCTCAAATCTAGCATCATCAGTGAATCTAGATGTTCCTGCTACAACCAGAGCTCTATCTAAGTTAGCATTGTCAACATTGATACCAACACGACCACTGTTTGTAGTAGCAACACGGAATGTAGCAACACTAGCATCTGGTGCTAGACTATCACCACCAATCATAAATGCACTGTTAACAGCAGTCTTATCACGAGCAGCATAGTCGGTATGATCTAAGAAGTCAGCAGTTGTTTTACCACTAATAAATGCTGTACCAACAACATCTAAGTTTGCTCTTGGATCAGTTGTATTAGTATCAACCCATGCATTCTGATATGCACTGTGTGGTGCTCTTGCAATAGTGTTGATACCTAACTTATAATCACCTATTGTTTCTGTCTCTGTTCTAAGTGCTTCACCACCTATTACACCAACTTCCTTGAAGTTAGAGTTAGAGTATTCAATAGTAGGATCTGGTGCTCCTACTGCTTTTCCATTAACAATGTCTACCCATGCCTGTATTGACTGTGGAATTTGATCAATAACTTGGAAGTGAACATAATTATTTGTTGGTGAGAATGGATCACCAGGTTTAGCAGCATATACTTGCCATGTTAGATTCAATCTAGAATCAAAGTAGAAATTCTTGATTCTAATTTGTGAACTAGCTGTAACTCCAACCTCTGTGTTTGTTAGAGGATTTCCACTATTTTGATCTATGAATACTAACTTAACAACATTACTTCCATCAAATTCAATTTGACCAATTTGTACCTGAGGTATTTGTGAGAAGTAGTTAGAAAGAATCCATGCAATAGATCCATTCTTACCAACTTCAGATCCTTTTAATAATACATCACCTGTTGCTGGTAATACACCACCATAAGTTATAAATTGCGAAGAATCAATTCTAGATCCGCCGTCCACAATCAATGGAGATTGATTTGGTGTGATATTAGAAGCAACACCAGCAACGGTATGTGTCTGGAACATATATCCCTGACCATTACCTCTAGAGTTGAACTGGAATACAGCAGATTTAATCTTGTTCTTACTAATTCTGATATCACCTTCAGTTGGAGGAGCAAATGCAGTTCTGTCTAAACTTTCATCTTGTTCTAACTGTGTTACAGGATCAACAGATGTGACATTTGAACGAATGATTAGAGCGTCACGTGCCTGTGTTAGATCAGAGTCTTGAATAGCGATGGTAACAGGTGATTCAAATGTGTTAACTAATTCACCATCACCACCAACAACTGTAATATTCTGGTTAAATGTTACAGGAGTATCAAATGTAGTAACTAATCCTCCTAATGTATCGTCCTCGTCTCCATCATCTTCAAGTGTTGCTCTGTCGATGAATGTCTCTTCACCAGTGATAGCGTTGATTCTTCTGTTACCAATGTACAAGTCACCTTGTGAGTTGATACCAGTGTAGAATACTATACCAGCATCCTGTTTCTTAGACTGTGCATAGAAATCTTCGTCAGGTGTTAGAACGATCTCCTGTCTGATTGGTAGACCTGTACTGTAGTTACCAGGACCATAACCGAGATATTCAAATGTGTGGTTTCCTGCTCTTGCAATAGATGGTCGTCTCAGTTCAATATAATATCTCGTATCTGATATTGATACATCACCACTACCACCAATAGGAATCAAACGATCCTCTGATCCAGATGTAGCATTACCTACTTGTGCCTTAATATCGTAAGTATTTGTCAAGAATGCTGGTTGCTCTGTAAGATCTTGAACCATCTCTCTGGTTGTTGATCCTTTAAAGTCATTAACATATACAAGACCATGTGTATAGTTGTCAGCAGCAGAGAATGTTGGCGGTGGATCTATCAATCCTTTGTAGTAATCTTTCTCTAATGCTGATGTACCAGACTTAGTGAACCAAAGGGGATCGTTTCTATAGTTTAGAGGATATAGTTTGCTAACTGGTTGTGAGAACTTAAACTTCTTAAAGTTATTAGTTACACCAGCACCAGTTGGGAATGGTGAGATATTACCACGAAGTGCAGTTAGATAGTAAACACCATCTTGCTGACCAGAGATACGTTTTTGTAATGTCTCATATCCAAAGATGTAGAATGTATCTTCAATAACACCAACATCCTCAACACTATCAACATAGTATTCAACACCAGCACTATCTTGTATTCTGTCGCCAGGTGTGATTGTGTAAACATTCGCACCGTTTTGCTTGTAGAAAAACTGGGGATTATTTTTTGCGATTTGGGTCTTAAGAGGTAGCGATTTGCCCATATCCTGATCCTCTAGCATGTCAGCAAAGACTGTGCCTTGAGTAAANCTTGTGTTTGCAAACTCACTGTANTCTAATGTACCAGATCTAATNTTCTTGATTATAATGTAGTGATCACCATCTACTGTGTAGTAGGCATGAATATTTGCAAGACCTGATGAGTTACCAGCAAATGAAACTGCGTTGGTTGCATTTGCAGTGTTATCTACCTTACTGGTTACNAAGATACCACCCTGTGGAGCAGTAATCTTGACTGTAGTAAATATCTCATTTCTTAAGCCAGGAAAATTAAGAGTGTCAATTCCATGGTCAAAGACTGTCAACTCTGTATATTCAATACTATCATCTAATACGTCCTTAACTTTACGTCCAGACTGAATTGTTGCTTGAACACCAGATACAAACTTTGCCATAGCACGGTATTCAATTCCTGCACCTGTTGTATCTCTCTTGTATGGATCGTATGTTCCAGTTGTATCACCAATGTATTCACCAGCATTTACTGGGTTCTCAAAACGAGCACCATATACTGTACCAGTCACTGGTTTCAATAGTATCTTTTGAGGAACTAACTTACGAGTATCGTCAGTTCTTGTTTTCATTACAAATCCATTGATTGGATCTCTTGCATTCTCAAGATACTTAGGAATGACCATACGAAGTTTGT
>FUFK010038954.1_pt1 | contig 18222 bp, 18 predicted proteins | sample 1021851 | NCBI WGS metagenome assembly FUFK01 (sample SAMEA51879418, study PRJEB19060) | metagenome
TGTAAGGTTGTGTAATTCATGAAATTCTCCGCAATAAACGCATTGACAATCGAAGTGCTCTTTAATAGCTCTTCTCCAGAGCCGCCGTTTAGATTCTGAACTTGTCATGGTTATTAAATTGTGTAAATAGTAATCAGGGTTTGGTAGTAATGGTGTCATAGATTATTTTCTTCTTGACCATCTCATAGGTCTTCTTCTAGGTCTTGGTCTTCTAGGTCCAAATAAACCTGTAGTTGGCGTTGGTCTAGGACGTGGTCTTGGTCTTGGTCTAGGACGTGGTCTTGGTCTAGGACGTGGTCTTGGTCTAGGTCTTGGTCTAGGTCTTGGTCTAGGTCTTGGTCTAGGACGAGGACGAGGTCTAGGACCGCCAAACGGTCTTCTAGGTTTTGGTGCAAAGCCTATTGGTCCTCTTTTTGGTTTAGGTCTAGGTCTTCTAGGTCCTAACGGTCTTGTAGGTTTTGGGAAAAAAACTTTTGATTTTGCCGTTGTTCCTTTTCTTTTTCTATTTATAGATCCGCCTGAGCGTCTTATTTTTAAGGATTTGTTGTAGTTCATTGTTAATTTCGTGATTTGCCGCCTCTTCCACGGTTTCTTTTTCGTGACTCAGCTACGATTCTTCCACCTTTATGAGACATGTCTGTTTGTGGGCTGGGTTTTCGTCTTCGACGTATCTTCATGAGATCACGTCGGTATTGTTTTTTAGCGGGCGTACTGTTAATTGCTCTTTGGTCACGTCTATGTTTTTCTCGTGACTTCTTATTTCTTCGGTAAAATCTTGCTGTTCTACCGGGATTCTTGCTGAGTTTAGGTCCTGTTCTTGCCATATAATCTTGACTGGACTAATGTGGGATCTATTTTTGGTATGACTGATGCTAGCCTATCTAACGGACTTCCTTCAAGGGCAACACCTGTGATGTCGTTAGTTTTGAGCCAATCACATGCGGCTTTCAGATCTGCTGTCTTTGCTTCGCCACATTTTATTAAACGTAAAAATTCTTGGGTGACTAAGTAATGCAGTTCATTAAAACTTTCTTCATCTGCTTTCTTAGGTATTACTCTTGTGGTTTCGTTCATTCGATATCTAATCCTTTTTTAACTATTTGTAATGCTCTGTCATCGAGCTCGTTATCTGTAGACTCAACTAGTTTTTCTAGGAGTTCAACTACAAACTTTTTAAATTTATCACTTTTTAAACTTGTTAATACAAGTGGTTTAATTAGTGCTAACATTACTCTTCTCCGGGTGTAACTACTTCTTTTTTAACATAGCGACCATTTTCATCTCGCTTTGCAGCCTTTTTCTTAGGCTTTCTTTTAGCTTCTAATTCAGCTTTTGTTGCAGCAATTTCTCTGTCTGCTATAATCTTTGATAATGTACTCATTCCCAAAATCTTTTTTTCTCTGGTTTAGGTGGTAATAATGATTGTATAGGTACGATGTCCTGACACAGGTGAGATACCCGTGTATCCGGTCTTATGGTAAAACCTTGACGTTGTAACTCTGCACATTTTAATGCACGTACAAGTTCGTAATCTAATTGCATCTTTTCCTCTTGACGCTTGGCAATACGTCTGCATTGCTCAAGACCACGTTTATCAAGAGGAACCATAAAGTTAACTTGAAATCCCCAGTTCTCATTTATTTGATAACTACTAGGCTCTAATATTCCTGTATCTTCATTTAAAGAATAAGGATTTGCATGATTACCCATATAAAATGGGCTAAACGTCATAGTAGATCCATTACATGATATACTTGGACCATATGTTTGACGGGATGCTGCTCCATTGTTCTGAAACTGCACCGCCTGATTTGTTACGTTACCTGTAGCTGCTGCCACAGGATTTGATGTATTATTAGTATCTCCTTCTGCAAATGCTGGTACTACTGTGAGAATACAGAAAGCGAGGTAGTAGTAGTATTTATAGTCCAATCTGTTGTTGCGTCTATTTGCTCTACTAATCCAGCTGCTCTTGATGTTACTTCTAATGTCCAATCCGCTGTTGCATCTGTTACAGAGAAAGTTGTAGCTGAGTCTGCAATATCTCCGGAAGGAGTTACATTTGTTCCAGACCAAGTGTTTACTTCTGCTCCAAATACTTGTGTTTGTTTGACTTCTTGAACTGTTTGAGTTGTTGTTGTCGTTGAGTTCATTGACCCTGTTGTAAACTGTGGGGTCACTGTGTTTGCTCTTGCTATTGCGGGTGACAACAATGCTAAGAGAAGAATCCATTTTTTCATTTTTTTGGTGTAGTAGGTTCTTTCTTCTCGTTCTTCTTACCATTACCAGTAGACAAGCCGAATGTGGCTAGTGCACCAGTAAAGATGCTGGCGACGAACGTGATATCGCCTGCTGTAGCTGACTTCTTAACCATAGGCAGCTCAACATAAGCTAATGTAATAATAAATCCTGACCAGATTACAACACCTAGACGCACTGCTGCACCTAGTACTGCCATCTGTTCCTCATGGTCATCTACATTTTCTTTGAGCTTGGTAAAGATTCCTTTTTTTTCTGGCGGTTTTGTTTCCATTTTTTTATTTTATCTTGTAAAAACTTTTGTATCTTTTTCCTTAGTTTTTCTATAATAGGTTGTGTTATAGTTGTAGCTGCAACAGCTGTTACCGCAGCTATAGCTGTAGGAACTAGCACATCACCAGTAGGTAATTTATAAGGTGGAAATGGTGGTGGTAATGTAGGTGCTGGAGGTTCAGCAGTCTTTATAGGTTTAGTACCTTTTGGTTCTCTCAGATCACTTGGAGGTACAACCAAAGGTACATAACTTGGTACATCAGCAGTAGGTAAAGGTATAGATATTGTTTCTATATTTTTTACAGGTGGAATTACTATGCTTGGTATTTCCATTATTAAAGTCCAAACCTAGAAGCACTAACATTATAATTTGTTGCTACTTCTGTGCTAGTTAAGGCTTTTCCATTATAAAATCTATAAACAGCAAAATCTCCATAATAACGGTTAAATTCGCTAGTACTGGAAGTACTTTGATGTCCTATCGTTCTACTTGCTGACATACTAGATTGACCATAATCACCACTTTCAGTTCTTGTACTTACTAAAGAATTATTAAGATACGTTTTATATGTAGATGCACTAGTATCTCCTCTTGTTACTACTATATGAGACCAGTTTGAAGCAAAACTATTTGTCGAAATATTAAAAGCATTTCCACTCGTCAAATAACCCCAAGATCCGTGAAATGGTGCTCGTAACCTTAAATTACCGCCGTCCTCACGAAGAACAAGTCTTAAATTTTGATCAGAACTTGGATAATTTGTAAAAATATGATGGTTCGCTGTATTATCAGAAACATTAGCGTTCCAATATGGTCGTATCCAAAATTCTAATGTAAAATCATCATCAGTAATTGAATCAAAAAAATCTGTACCATCTCTTGAAATTCTTGGGTCATCATCTTCATCTGTACTAAATCTAATAGAACCTCCGTTGGCTGTTTGTGCTGAAAAACCGTTTGTACTTGTAGCACCAGAAGTNCCACCTCTTAAAGTACCACCATTACCGTTACCTGTTAAATCAGTTATTGCTGTTCCTCCAGACCAACAATTGCTATCACCAAAATCCCAATGAACAGCTAGATTACTAGTAACACCAGAAAAGCTAGCACTTGTTGCACTTTGAAGTCCTAGAAACATCTGTTGCATTACGTTAACCCTGCTCCTGATATGTAAGCGTTAGAAGTAGTTGCCCAATATAAAGTGCACATACCTCTACCAGCTAAAGTTCTGTTGCCTGTTGTACCGTCAGCAGTATTATATAAAACCATGCTTCCTGATCCTTCTGATAAAGTTTGGTTTGAGCCACTATTATTAATAATGGTAACAGCATCACCAGCACTAAAAACATTCTCATTTATAGTAACACCACCAGAAGAAATATATACGACTTTACCGGCATCAGCAGCTACTAAAGTATATGCACTAGATTGACTATTTAGAGGTATAGATCTTACATTACCTTTGCTGTCTGATATAGTTGTTGTACCTGTAATAGCTCCTGTACAATCAATTCCAGCACCAACGTCTAAGTTACCTGTTACATCTATTGTTCCATCACTTTGTACGATTAATCTATTTGCACTATTTGTCGTGTCTTTAATTTTAAATTGACCAGAATTTACCTCTAATCTAAAATCAGAATTATGGTCAGAGTCAGTAAATGATAAGTTAGGAAAAGTAGAAGAAAGAACAGCATTACCTGATGTTACAGTTGCAGTTGTATTTATATTCTGCGATCCAAAGTCAGGAGAAATCTTTGTACCAGCTATCGCTGCACTAGCGTTTACGTCAGCATTTACTATTTCGCCATCCTTTATTGCCAGACTTTTTATTTGTGTTAATGGCATTAGTTATTCTCCTTGTAAATTTCTACTTGTGCAAAGTTATGTTGAACAGTAATACCACGTACACCATTAGCTCCGGGATCTTTACCTCCACTCCCTACGTTAGTATAGTCATCTACATGATGAGCAATAACATAGGTATAGTTTTGACCACTTGGAACAGTTACTCGTGTAGCACCATTTGTAACACATGTATGAGCACTTGAGTTATTTCTTGCATATACAGACATTGCTACATCAAATGTTTGTGGATAATTAGCAGCAACATAATCAGTACCGTTATGTCTTCTTAATGCACTTACAACATCGCCTGTATCATAAAATGTTTCTCGCCACTTAATAAGATAGTTACCGGCACCTAAAGTAAATTTACCTGTACTTGTATCTAAACTGACAATACCGTCAGGATCAAGTTCGGTATTTAAAGGTCTATCATTAGAATCATTATTAGGTACCTGATATGCTCCAGAAGATACATTATGTAGTAAAATTGCATATGATCCAAGTCTTCCGGGAGCAGTTCCTGTAACAGTTAAGTTACCGTTTATAGTAGCATTACCAGAACTATCAAGAACTAAGTTTGATGTTCCAGTATTACTACCGTGTGTTATATTAGTTGTTTTTATTGTACTCATGTGTCTAACCCTATAGATGTAATTCTTACTACTGGTTTTATAAAAGGGTCGGTAGAAGAACCAGTTGTTCCAGATGAAAATCCATTAGAATACCAGTTAGCATGAGGCATGTTAGTTGCTTGATGTAATCTAGCATCATGACTACTAGTAGTATAATCTCTAGCTTTCATAGATAATTTTTTAGTAGAGTTACCCCAAGTTGTATATTGTCCAACATTAGCACCACCTGTAAATCCAGAACCTATGTTTATTACGGATATAAAATTCGTGTACATATGGTCGCCAGTCGAGTTTTGCTGCAATAAAGAGTTTACATTTGCTGTATCATCTATAGACATGGCAAAAAAAGATACAGCTGTTGTATCAACATTTTTATGATAAAAAGCATATTCATATATTATCTGAACTGTTCCAGTTGGAGGTTTATAATCGACGACTGATCCAGTAGCATCTGTCCACGTAGTAGTTAAATTTTGTACAGCAGTTACATTTTGCATTGTAATAGTACCGCAGTCACATACATGGGAAGTACCATCAGCTAAACTGGCAAACTGTTCAAGTATTCTACGTTTGTAAGACTTATTAGTAATGAGAGTTCCGGTTTCTGATGGTAATGTTATTGTAAAGTCAGCTCCGCCAGTTGTACTAGCTGGAGCATCAAGTGATACACTACCAGAAGTAGCACCATTTAATTTTAAAGTCATACAGCCTCCTTATATATAAGTACTCTAGCAAATAGTTCTTCACTACCAGCATTATTAGCATTTGTTGAACCAGCTACACCTAATTCTTGGTTACTACCGGGTCCTAGGTTATCAAGATATACTTGGATCTTAAATGTCTTAGCTGATGTAATAGTAATACGTGCATCACCTTCTGGTTGTATCATAACCATAGCTGAAGAGTTTTGAGCAAAANAATTTTGACTATGTTTAACTACTGAACTATCAGTTACATTATATAATCTAGTTTGACATCTGTCTACTTCAAAAAACGTACTACCCCAATTTATATAATACGTACCAGCTTGTAAAGTAAATTGATTATTATTTAAACTTACAATACTATCAGGATCAGTATAAATACGAGTTAATGTTTTATCAGTCCATGTATCTGCTGTTGTAATAGCTTGACCATTTGTACCATGAGCTTCATAGTGTTCTATAATTGCAAGACTACGAAATAAAGGTCTTGCACTTGTGGCTAGTGTATCAGTTGTTACACTGCCGTTTGGGAGTCCACCAGCTGAAATTCCAGAGATGGTCCCGTTTCCATTAATTGTTATTGGCATAATTAAACGATTACCCAGTTTTCACCATCTCCGACTGTTACTGTTATGCCACTGTTTATAGTTACAGGACCTACAGTTAAGCAGTTATGGTTGTTTGTTATTGTTTTGTTTGCAGTTACTGTCTGCGGCATTTCAAAGAACGGAATTGTTGTTGAATTGCTGTCTATTGCTGCTGTAGAGGTGTTTGTTACTTGACCTCTATCATTTACTGTAATTATAGGGATAGCAGTACTTGATCCGACAGTTCCAGCTGAAACTCCGGTAACTCCTATCTTAGCTGTAGTTACTGCACCACTTTGTAGTTTAGCAGTAGATACTGTATTATCAGCTGGTACCTGTAAAGTTGTACTTGATCCTATAAGTACTGCAAAAACTGTCGAACCACTTGGTGGTGCAGTTGCAAATTGAATAGTATCTGAATCAGTTAAGTAGAATCCTTCACCTGACGCATCATAAGAACCTGAGTTAGGTTTTTGTACAACACCATTAAGTACTAATAATATTTGAAATACTGTTGTAACACTTGTAGCACTACCACTTGTGGTTCCTTCTTTTAAATCAAAGCTTGTATTAGAACCATTAAAAGTAGCAGCATTAGTTGTGCCAGCATCTGTTAATACTAAGAATTTAAAATCACCTGTAGATGTAACTTCTCCCCATGCAGATCCATCATAGACCTTCATCTTATTAGCAGCAGTATTGAAGAATAAGTCACCTTCATCATTTGCTGAAGTAGGGTCACTTGATCCAATACGATACCTAGCTTGGAAGTCGTTTATGTCATCACTAAGTTGTTTAACATCTGTTTCTGCTGCAAGTAATTTATGGTAGTCATATATCTGACCAGAGCCAGTAGAACTAACCATTAAACCTACACCAGCTGCAAGTGATTCGTTATTAAGACTAGATGGAAAGTTGTTTATAGTTACTGTAGATCCACCTACGGTTCTACCTGTTGTACTTGTACCAGATCCATTAACTGCAACATCTTCTGCATCAGATATAGATATAACTACACCACTAGCTGGTTGTGTATTAGGAAATGCTAGTTCTGTTGCTATGACTTCAAGACCACCAAGAGGTGCTATCTGTGCTGCAACATAATCTACCACAGCTCCGGATGTTGGAAACTTGGTATCATCATCAGTTATAGATGTTTCTTTTGCCATACCATCAATTTGGTTGATGTCGGCAATGTCAGCAGTTAAGTCAGTACCTGATGCAAGAATAGATGCTGTAGCTGGTCTCATGCCAGCTAGAGTTGTAAGTTCTGCATCTTCTATTTTAGCTGTGCTTACTGCATTATCTGCTATCTTAGCTGCTGTAACTTGAGCGTCTCTGATATGTTCAGTGTCAATACTAGCATCAGTATAGTGCTCAGAATCTATCGCATTGTCTGCAATCTGTGCACCAGTAACTGAGTCTGTTCCTAGTTTAGCAGTTGTAATATTCCCATCTAATATTTTAGCTGTAGTTACATTATTATCTGCTATTTTAGCTGTAGTTATTTGGTCATCTGCGATATGTACTGTATCAATACTACCATCAACCAAATGTTCTGAGTTTATGGAGTCGTCAGCAATCTTTGTACCATTTACAGCATCAGTTTCAATCTCACTTGTACCTATAGTACCGCTAGATGCTGCTGTAATTCTACCTTGTGCATCTATTGTTATATCAGCAGTGGTATAAGATCCAGCTGTAACAGTTGTGTTTGCAAGTTTATCTGCTGTAACTGCATCGTTAACAATAGCAGCAGTGTCTACAGCATCATTAGCTAATTCACTAGCTGTTACTGCATCAGCAGCTATCTGTGTTGCTGTAATAGTGTCGTTAACTAGCTTGCCACCTGTAATAGTAGTATCGGCTATATCACCGTTTACAATAGTACCGTCAGCAATAATAGTTGATGTAACAGTTCCTGTATCAGCTGAAGTTATAACTGTACCTGTTCTATTAGGTAAAGTTATAGTTCTATCAGCTGTAGGGTTTTCGACTGTTAATGTAGTTTCAAAATCGTTAGCAGTAGACCCTTCAAATACGACGTCAGCGTTCGCATCAAAGTTAAGGTTACCAACCATGGTACCACCCAGAGAGCTAAGGTAACGACCGTTAACTTCTTGTGTAACGTATAAGTTCTGCGTAAAGTTTTCATTAAGATCCTCTGACTTTATAGCAGAACCAGCATAGAATGTAGCTGTTAGGTTGTCAATACCTGTCTCTCTAAATATTTTGATTTGGGCTCCGTTTGATGGAGCAGTATTAAATTGTACTGTCGTTGCATTGGCTAGTGTAAAAGCCGTTGTATCGACTGCATCTATAGACGCTTTTATGTCTGATGCCTTAAGATATGGAAATGTAAAAGAGTAATTGGTGGTGGAACCATCACCCGTATAAGAGTTTTGTGTAACAGCCATGTGCTTTAGTTACTTCCGTGTTCAATAAGTTTTCTTGTTTCTAAATCCCTCTTTTGTATGGTGGATGCTTCATCTACATTACCTAACTTCATTTCTTGATTTACAAGTTGAGCGTTAATAATAGACTGTTCAATGTTAGGATTCTCGCTAAGGTATCTATCCTCTGCAAGTTTTTGAGCTTCACGTATTATTATGTTTAGCTCTTGATGTATAGGTAACAATTCAGTTTTAAGTCTAATGCTTTCATCATTTCTAATTAAACTAGATCGTCTAAACTGACGTAAACTTTTAACTTCTTTTTGATACCTTTTACTTTTCATCAGGCGTTCAACTTGTTTAAATAATTGTTGTTCACCTATGTATTTGTTTATCTGTTCTCTATCTTCTGGCTTCCATTCATATGATCCAGATGTATCTTTTTTAAGCATGCTCAAACCACTATAACGTATATCACGTAAAAAGACACGCCATGGTTCGTTTGTACCACTAACCTTAATAGGACTTAGTGAATTTAATACACGCAGTATAGGATTATCAATATCATTAAGTGCATCACCTGTCCAGATATCAATCTGATTTGGTAATGTATTTCTAAACCCGGGTAATCTATTAGCTACAAACTCCGTAACTTCACCAGATAAATCTTTCTGTGCAGAATCTATAGCTTTAGCAAGTACACCTAATGATCCACTAGCTGGTATCCAAGATGTCTGACCAGCTCCTAGCTGTGCCCATGCACGTTCATTACCATTAAGTGCATCAAATAAAGGTTCGATCATAGTTAATGGTGACTCATTTAAGAATGTAGCACCAATAGTCCATGTTGCTTTAGCCACAAAGTTTTCTAACATATGCTCATCCATGTCAGTTGCATAGTATGCAAGATCTCCCATGAGTGTAAGTATATGTTCGATACCAATAAGCCCTTTAAAACTATACCAGTTATCACCGATACGTATAGTCTTAGGTTCATAACCCATCTCATCTCTTTCTTTGTTACGTCTAGATGCGTTGTAATGTCCGTTACCTCTGATGTTACCACCCATAGCATAACCATATAATGTAGCTGCAAGCATACCACTAAATGCTTGTCTACCTACATATTCAGACTGTATCTGTTTAAAGATAGCATCTGCAAATGGTTCTTTACTTGCGTCTATACCATGTTCTAAAAGTGCTGCTGATATCTCGTCTGCTGATTTAGCATATATAGTCTTACCGTATTTATTAATACCGGGTATTAAACTGATAGGTGTCCAAGATAGTGCAGCTTTTACATAGTTAGATGCGGTACGTGGGAATGCTAATAACTCTTTGAGTACAGGATATGCTGTAGTAGCTTCTGTAAGATAGCTAGCAATACCATCATCTAGGTTAAGTTGTATTTCACCAGAGAATGATCGTAATACCTGATCTTTAACTAATCCATTTTCGTCAAAGAAGTTTTTATAATGTTTCTTTTCAGCTTCAAAGATTTTCTTCCAGTCTGCAAAACCATACTCACTAAATACATCTTCATATGCTTTTACACGTGAATAATAATGTGCGTTGTGTGTGTTAGTAAATACATCAGGAAATACCATAGCTGTCATACCATAACGCAGACCTTTCATTTTAGACATCTGAGTTAAAGTAGCTGCTGTTTTAAGCTGATATGCTCTACCCCAGTTACCATCCTTTTCATATAACTTTGCAACATCTTCCATAATGTCCCAAGCCTTATCTGTTTTAAATACATAATCTTTACGAAATGCACTTAACATAGCGTTAGGATCTTGGTTAGTTTTTTTCATCATTTCAAATGCGTCAGTTAATGCACGTCTGTTAGTTTCCCAGACAGCACCATTATAATAGATAGTTCTAAGTACTCCATCCATATCACCTTGTATAGCGTGACCTAATACAGCTGTGATAGGTCTAAGTATAAGTTGTGATCCATTACCTATACCAGCTCTAAATGCTGATATACCAGACAACATATTATTATATCTAACACCCCATGCACCCTTAGCAAACAGGTTTAAGTTTTTAGGGTCTGGACTTTTAAGTAGTCCAAGTGGTGTGATTTGATCTGCTGCCCATTTGTATAGTTTAGCAAGACTATCTACGTCACCATTCGTATGTGCATATGCGTCAATTAATGGACGTAAAGCATCAGGATTAGTTTTACGTAGTTGTTTTAGTTCTTTTGTAAACCGTTTATTCTTAGCATGTATAGCATTCTCAGCAGTCTTAAACTCATCTAAAAGTATGTCAATACCTTCTTGTGCAGTACGAGGAGGCATCTGGTCAAACCAGTTTTTATTACGTAATGACCAACCAGATAGATATTTATTAAGACCGTACTCATCCATTAAAAATTCTAGCTTATCTATAATGATATCCATGGCACGGTTATCATCTATAAACGGAGCCATTTCAGTCACAGCTTGTGAGATAGTAGCAGCTTCTCTACCTAAAGTATCCATAGCTCTAGCAGATGATTGAGTTACATCTCGACCTAGAAATCTATCAACAAGGTCACGCATAGCAAACGCTGCTGCTCTTGCCTGATCTTCGTTTATTACTTCAACTTTAAACTTACCAAGCATGAGATTCTTAACATCTCTATCTAGCATAAAGAGTTTTTTAACGTCATCAACAGTCTTTCCGGGATCTATAATATCCATATAAATACCCCATGCTGCTGCGTTCATTTCTTTAGCACTAAATCTAATACCATCAACAATAGCATTAAATCTACCAGCTTCTCTAGCTTCTTCAGCTACACCCATTACAGCATCACGACTTGTTGATCCTACCATAAGACCTTTACGTCTCATAGCATCTGTAATAATAGGTGCTGGATCTCCTGTAGATGCACCAGTTTTAATAGCTGTAGTATCAGCCATGTTACGTGCTACATTACCGGGAGGTGTACTCTGCTTTGCTTTAGCTGCATCATCTAGTACGTTAGCATTTAAGTCAGCATCAAGTCCGTTAATATTAAGTTCTAACTGTTCGTAGTTGTTAGCAGTTTTTCTTTCGATAGCTGCCTGTTTTTCTACATCTTCTAAGTATTCATATCTACGGTAGTAGTCATCCATATTATCAATGTTAGCTAAAGATTCCTCTAATACTATCTTTTCATTGATAAGCTGTTGCTCCATACCTCGACTTAAATTTGTATTACCTAGTGATAATAGCTCATCTATTTCAGCAATACGTATCAGTTTGTCAGGATCACCACCCATTTCTATGTTAAGCTGTTTGTAAGCTTGTGCAGTATCATCTAGTGGTTCCATCCAACCCATAGTTTTGTGACCACCTTTCATATCAATAAATGCACCAACGACATTTCCAATGATACTAAATGGTGCAGACTCCAGCATATTCTTACGCTTTCTTACACCGGGGCTATCACTATCAGTAGTTTGGAATACTTGTGGTAAAGGTAATGTACCCTTTGGTCCAAACTGCTCAGGAAACATGTCTACTAATGTGTCAGTTAGAGTGTCGTCTTCACCAACATCACTAAGACCTAAGATTGTAGCATCTCCTAATCCTTGTGCACCTAAAGTAACACCTAGCTTTTGAAACCAAGGTTTACTAAATAATGCACCACCAGCCATCTTAGTGTTTATCTGTCCTTGTATTTTACCACCAGTTAATATAGATGGTATAACAATAGAAGATATACGTCTGAGACCTTGGTGCATAGGATTGTCAAGCATAGTAGCTTTATCATACTTATCATCTACTTTATCAAAGCCGGGTATCATTGTACCAGCTGCATCCATTACAAAGTCAGCTAGACCTAGTCCGGGTACTGATAAGGTTTGAAATACTTTATCTAATCTTTTTATAGGATTATTAGCACTGATAGCAGATTGACGTTTACCAGCTCTTACTTGTTCAGTAGACATACCAAAGTATTTCTGATTAAACTTTTCTTGTAGCTGATCTCTTTCATCTCCTTTTGCATTCCACCATTCATCATATTCATTTTGCATGGTAGTATGATTGTCCTCCATAGATAAATCTACAGAGCTATTACCAAACTTGTACCCAAAAGGAGCAGGGTATACAGGTTTGGCTGTTTTGGCTTCTTGTTCCCTTCTAACTGCTGCTCCGGGAACATATGTTTCATCTTCCATTAGTTCTGTAGTAATTCTCTATTTTTAGCGTTTAATAAAAATTTCCATGCTGGTATGTCAAACTGTCTCTCAATAGCTTCTACACATACTTGTATAGTTTTTTGATTATTAGTTAAACTTCCAGCAACAGAAGGTGCAAGTCCTTTTATATTATGTTCACACCACTTGTCAGCACCCCATTGCATGATTTTTTCTTTTGTTCTAGCATCAGCATCTACTGTATTTTTTAGAGTATTTAAGAAGTCTTCTTTAAGAACACCATTAAGTGTACTCTTGTTCATCAGTTGCTTAAGTAATCGGTTAGAAGTTGTACCTGTTGTTAATAAATTATATAAGTCAGTTTTATTAATTGTAGGTTTTTTAGATTCCATATCAGCTGCAACTAGATCTACCAATCCATTTACTCGTGACTGTCCTTTTGTATCACCTAGTGTAGCGTCAATCTCAAAGCTAGATATATTACCAAAGTTTTCTCCAGCAAATCTTGTAAATATAACTTTGTTACTTGCACCAGATTTACCTTGCTTCTGTTGAAATAAACCAGACCCACGAAGACCTGTCTCAGGATTAAAATTTACTAAGACTCCGTTAACGTAGCCTAGCTGCTTATCTATAGACTCCTTAGCACGTGCATATCTTTCTGCTGGTGTGCCGTTTTGATCTCTTGCATAACGTGCTAACAATTCAGATCTCATATATTCTGACATTGTAGATGCTGACGGACCAGCTGATTTATCTATAACTCCATCTTTTTCTACTTCTTCTATAGTAGCACTTGTAAGTTTTTTAATGTGATCATCTAAGTCTTGAAACTCTACACCATGATATTTAGCAAGAGCGTTAAGATCATTATAAATAAATCCTATCTTTTGCTGCTCATCAGGTAGGGCTGCCCATGCGTGATATACTTCTCGCATATTGCCATTTTTATACTGTTGTACAATCGTAGAAGTTAAAGTGCTTTCATCTATGTATTCACTTTTAAAACCTAAGTGACCAGCAAATAATTCTCTAGCATACGAGTTACCATTTGTAGCTTCCCAGTCTTCCCAAAATGCTTCTGGATTTTCTTTATAGTATCCAGCGTCCATTTTGTCTTTATACTGAAGTGCTTCAGATTGATGTCTAGCTTTAGTGATAGTATTTTGTACGTTCTCTTTCTTTTCAAATCTCTCAGCAAAATCGTCAGTTATCTCTTGTTTTAGATATGGAAACTTACTAAAGATACGTTGTTTCTTTCCGTTTTTAGTACCACCGGGTATAACATATCCATCAGGATGTTCACTTGTAACACCAAATACATGTTCTAAATAAGTCTGAAAATTATTATAGTTATCCATTTCAGACTTTGCCCATCCTACAATGTTAGCTCTTGTGTTAGGTACAAGAGGATCAGCATAAGATCCATCCCTCATCTGTACAGGTCTAGCATTTGTACTTGTGATAGCATCTACGAATAAAGCATTTCTTCTATCGTAGTTTGTCTCTTTAGCATCTGTAAATTGTTTATCAGTTTGAAAGTCTGCACGTGTTATTTTTTCTGAACTTAAAGCTTTGATGCCTTTAGAAAAACCATTTATAATTTGTGTTTCAGTTTCATATTCTCTACCTAATCTAAACTGCTGTTCTTTAGCAATACCTTGCTTTCTAATTAGGTTGGTTATTTCAATACCATTTTTAGATATAGGACTTATACCATACTGTTCTAATAATTCATAAGCACGAATTTCATAAAGCCTTGCAACATTCTTTTCGTTTACTGGTATACCCATTTCTTCGAGATGGTTTAAAAAGTGTGTTTCAAAACCATCAAAGTTCTCCTTTATCTGAAGTGTGAACTCATCTTGAAAGACAGGGTTACGACTTTTAAGTTTATTTGTTAAGAAGTTGTATTGAAGTTTATCTACTGGCTCTCCACTTTTTAAACCGTCAGTATACAACTTATATCGGCCTTGTGAATATCCTAATAAATCAGCTTCTTTTAGAGTTGCATGATAAAACTGTCCAACTCCTTCTAGTTGTCCACTTGCATTTAATTCCCTTAATCTGTCTACAGCATTTTCTGTTTGAATAAACTTCTCAATATTCCCTGCTGCTTCACCAAAGGTTTTAGCTAAGGAAGGTGTCAGCCTTGACCAGACTGCTTCGAGTCTTCTATACTCTGCAATCTGATCTTTAGCTGACTTTTGATTTATATCATTGTTACGCTTTAGAGCATTAGCTCTCATTTTTTCTGGTAACTCAACTGATATTTCTCTATTTAATTTTCTGTTTTGTTCTTCAACTTTAGCAACTCTATCTGACTCTTTTATAAATTGGTCAGCAACTCGATTTGCTTGCTTTCGTTGATTCTCTAGTTGGCTTGTAATGTTCTGGGATTGAATCTGCATGGCTCGTAAGCCGTCATCCAGTTGTTCATTCTTAAACCGACCACCAGAGGCGTACCTCTTGTAGTATTTTTGTGTACTCATTTTTTATAAAAGTTTTTGTCCGTAGTAACCTCCGACCATACCAGCGATGCTTTGAATAGAAGAACCCCATACTTGAGCGGCAGCAGCAGATGGTGATACCATAGCTCCTTTTATAGGTTTAGGTCCAAAGTCATAATCTTGGAATGCTGGTGGGAATATGTAATCAGCGATTGGTGTTGCAATAGGCTGAATAGGCATTGGTATTTCACCGGGATCTAACATCTTTTTTGCATAAGCATTAAGATCTGATACAGCTCGTGAGACACCTATAGCTTTTATTGCTTGGTTAGATGCGAAAGTAGCATTTTGAAGTGATAAGTCAAGTAAATCTAGTTTACGAGCAGATTGTAAAGTTGCTACACTTTTTAATTTATCTCTTGATCTACCTGTCTGACCTAGTGCTCTGATAGCTCCTTCAGCCTGTATGGCTTCTATCATTGCATCTTGTTGTTCGTATCTATTCTGTGTTGATATTTCATGCAGCTTACGTCTCTCATTCATACGAGCAGACTTTTCTTGTGCAGCATTTATGCTAATCTGATTATCAAAAATATCAAGAGACTTAGCATACATCTTCTCATTCAGATCTTGCTGCTGATTTCGTATTTGTAAGTTATAATTATAATTTTGTAAATTAGTTGCATCTTTGTACGCAGCTAATTTTGCTTCATTATCAGCTTTAATTTGTATTTCTTGTACAGCATAGGCTTGTTTAGCAATAGCAGATTGTTTCTGCATTTCCCATGCTTCTTTATCATATTTATATTGTGCGTTCGTTGCTGCGTTTGCTGTTTTTGCTGCCTTTTTAGCAGATTGACTTTGCTTATGAGCTCCGTATAAACCAACTGCTCCGGCTACTAATAATGGTAACATTATGTCCTCCTGTAAAATCTAGGTGAGTATATTCCTTCCCACATCATAGAGTTAACGGAGACAGGGAATGGTGAGTCATTAAATAATCGTAATGTAAAGTTATCTGTTTTCTGGTGTATAGGTAATGTAAATTCAGTCTGATCTTTAATAGGTATATCGTTTGCTAAATACTGATCTGCTGTAATAACAGGGTTAAGATTATACCATTCATCAAGATATATAAGTATATCATCAGCACTGTATACAAGTATGTTATTTGTACCAGATGCTGGAGCTGAATCAAAATGAATAAACTGCTCTACTATATTATAGTCTGTAGTTAATACACCTCCAACTTTAACTTTAATTATATCTAAGTTATTAGGTATAAAAGTTAAATCAAAAGTTTTTGTACTACCATTACCACTAAGTGTTTTTAACTCACTCGATGCAGCATTAAGTGTAATCTTTGGTAAAGGTGTTGCAGTTGTATTAACAGTAAATGCAGATGTTTCTACATTATTAATTTTAACTTTAAGTTGATCATCGTCAATATAATTAAAATCTGCTGGTATCCACTCATACTCTGTAGTTACACCATCTGCTACGTATGCTCGTTTACCTTGACGTATACCTTTAGACTTAAGTTTAAAGCCCATAACTCCTGACAATCCTACTCCAAACTTCATACGAGCTATTGTAAGATTTGCAGTAAAGTCACTGCTCTTCATTTCTTCGTCTAATCTATAGTAAGTTTTAGGTAGTATAATATCAAAATCATACTTATATCCTACTATAACATCACTAGCTACACTTGTCAAGTTTTTAAATGGTACTTTAAAATATGTGTTACCACTTTCAACAACACGCTCAGGTGTAATTGTAAAACCTGATTCAATAAATTGACCTGTAGCTGTAGTACCTTTAATAATAATAATAGGTGTTAAGTCTGTAGCGTCAGCATAAGGTATAAAACATTTAGAAAATTCACCAGCTGTGTCAAATGTAACAGAACTAGCTGGAGCATATAGGTCTATACATGGGTTTAGTCTTTGACCATCGTTGTTAACAATGATAGCATCTTCTGGACTTTGACTAAGACTAGCTTTGCTAAGAGTTAGTTGTCCACCTTGTTGTTTAGTTACAGCAAACAGTTCATCAGAATCTGCTGCTATAGTTTGTACAGTTCCGGGTGCTTCCCAGTTAAACCATGTTTGTAGTAGTATATCTTTACCTTCAGTATACTGCCTGAACAAATATATGTATTTACTACTCTGTCCTGAAAATGCAATAAACTGGTTCTGTGCACTAGCTATCATAGTATCCATGTTGGATGGTATCCATTCGTTTACTACTTTTCCTATGTCAGCTACCTGTGGGTTTTCGTTTTCTCCACGTGTAACCATAGCAAAGACTCTAGTATAACTAGGTGTCTTACTAATAAAGTTAATTGTAGTACCAGTATCAACAGGATTTATTTTTGTATCCATCTCATAGTTTGCGATGGTACGTATCACTGTTTTAGTTGGTGTAAGTATACCTTCAGTAGATCCCATCAGAAACTGTTGGTTAGCACTAAATAGTACAAGACCTTGAGTAGATGGTAATACACTATGAAGTGCAACAGGTTTAACTGTACTTGCACTTAAGTCAATAGGATCTGCATCTGTAACAGTTTGACCTGATGTAAAATACATGTTAAAAAAATCAGATGACTGACTCATTGATACAGTATCACCAGATAAAAATCCTAATCTATTGTTATGAAAGAAAGCCTGAGTTATAGGTCTACCAACAAATGATGGATGAGAGTTAGTATCATCATCCCCTACTTGACGAGCTTTAAATGAAGCACGTTGAAAGACAAATGTGTTTACAGCTACATTTAGTAACTCATGTGGCATAGTAGAATTATCTAGTCCTGTAGATGTGTCAGGAGCTAATGTCTCTGCCCAGTATCCGGGTCCTTTGTTACCATCTTCTGCTACGTATTTTAAGTAAAAAGATTTAGTTAATGTACCACTGTTAATAACTTTTACAAC
>FUFK010038847.1_pt1 | contig 18214 bp, 20 predicted proteins | sample 1021851 | NCBI WGS metagenome assembly FUFK01 (sample SAMEA51879418, study PRJEB19060) | metagenome
GTTATAGCAATGCCTTTAGTGCTGCCGCCGACGGTTATTGGCTTTTATTTACTGCTGCTGATGAGTCCGAACTCGCTTATTGGTCAATGGCTGAGCGCGCATAATCTTGCAGGCTTAGTGTTTACCTTTGAAGGCCTAGTGGTCGGCTCTATCATTTACTCCCTGCCTTTTTATGTGCAACCGGTTTACGCGCAGTTTTTGCGAATCCCCAAAAGCGTCACAGAAATGGCGCAATTATTAGAAGCCAGTCGCCTTAGACGCTTTATCACCATAGCGTTACCGCAAGCGCGTATCGGTATTATATTGGGTAGTCTGATAAGCTTTGCTCATACCATTGGCGAGTTTGGCGTGGTATTNATGATAGGCGGTAGCATCTCAGGCGAAACAAAAGTCATCTCCATCGCGATTTATGAGCAAGTCGAAGCGCTGAACTATGAGACAGCGCATCTAATGGCAGCGGTGCTAGTAGTTACAGGTATGCTTATGGTCACTTTGATCGCGAGTGTCAGTAAGTCCATGCAGCGCTCATAGCACGTATGCTCTTATCAATACTCACAACCACAATTTTAAAAGGCTGTTACTTTTTTTCTAACAAACCTTTGCGTCAAGCCCACAAGATAATTACTGAATAAGTCTCTGCTCTATGACAGTATAAGTTATCACTCATCGATAATAAGGATTACTTATGTCATTGACCCAAAATACACATCTAAGCGGTTTATCCATTCGCAGCAAAACTTGTAGCTGCTCAAAGTGCGGCTGTACTAGCGAAGCTACTTGTAATAAGTGTGATATGTGCGCTAAGTGCTGCAACTGCGGCTCATAGCTCATAACTCAAAATTGATAATAAGCGCAAGCGCTTTAGAGGACTTCTCTAGAGCGCTTTTTTGTGCGCTATTCATACAATCTTATAATTTGGGTGTAATAGACAAAATTCAGGCTAAAAACTAGCGGTTAATCTCTAATGGACATTTTTCAGGCTAATTAGCAGAGTATGTCATTAAAAAGTTGTTAATAAACTTAAGCTTACGTTGTTTATTTAGCCCATTATGACTACTTAATTGGCGTTTTAACTCACTAAACAACCCTTCTAGAGAATTGGTCGTATTTGGGATGTTTAAGTCCTCCAGTTCTCTATAAGTGAATAACCAATCACTGTTGGTTCTTAAGCTTCTATAGGCACTTCTAAGACGCTTATGGGTGTACCAAGTCTTACCAGTATCCGTATTGATACTACGCTCATTTAAGTAGCCTTCATGGGTCAAATACCAGCTATCTAAGTCTTGAATGAATGTAGTTTTATCATAATACTTTATGTTTAAGGCGAGCTGTCTAAGGGCGATACTAGCGACATTTTGAGGTCGACGTGTTAAGTATCTAGTGATGATCTGTAGTTGATGAAACTGGCACATTTGTATGGGTATATCTTTAAATAAAGCGTTAAGACCTCGTCNTCCATCGCAAGTAATGCTTGTTATATCAATACTTTGTGATTGTATATGCTCTATTCCTAATTTATACAGTGCATTGGTTTCATAGTGAATAATGCGGTGGTGTAATACAGTTTTGCTTGTATAGTCGATAAATACCATTAAGCCAAATGTTCGACCAAAGTAGGTCGTGTCCATCACTATGTTTGCACGCGTAGGTAGCTTATTAAGTGACTTTATTTCAATAGTATCTAGCCGTCTTTGTATGGTCTTTATGCTACAGCCATACTTATTAGCAAGTTGTTTATAGGTCTGTTTACCTTGTGTATATTCAGTCCACAATATTTCATTATTAAGACGTTTGCCACCTAAAAACTGCCGATCACAAATTAGGCATTTGTACTGTTGTTTTCCTGATTTGTGACCGTTCTTTTTAATGTGTTTTTCACCACAAAAAGGGCAGTTTTTTGATTCATGGCTTTCAATCCTTGCAAATACTTATAGTATATAGCTTTAAGGGCTGTATCAGCCTGAATTTTGTCCATTACACCAATATTATAAATAAGACTCTGTAACTTATTTCTCTACGCACCCATTTTAAGTTTTAAAAATGCTCAAGCTTCATCATCATCTTCAGTGTTTGGCTTATACACAAATAAGTCACCTACCTGCACGTCCAAAAATTCACATAACTGATCAATAGTATTGAAATCAATTCTTGATGACTCTTCGTTATATAGCTTATGAAGTGTTGATTTGCTCATGCCAGTTGCTCTTACTACGTCTGCTACACGTAATTTTTTCTCGGCCAAAATAACAGGGAGTCTGGATACAATCAAAATAATTACCTCTTTTCGGGTAAAAATGCTTTACATTGAAGTAAAAAGGTAATATATTACACAAATCGGTTAATAATTACCTTTAAGCGGGTAATTTATTGCTGATTACTTCAAGACGCATTTTTACAGGTTGATGAAATAATTTGTATTCTATCACTTAATGCAATGACTTAATAACTGAAAAGAGGTAAATACTATGAGCAACACTTACTTAACAACGGATGAGCTAGCTGACCGTATCAAATACGACCCCCGTACCATTCGTAACCAGCTCAAAGACACGGTGCTGATTGAGAATATTCACTACATACGCCCTTTCGGTGGTCGTAAGATTCTCTACGTTTGGGAGCGTATCGAAGAGGATATGTGTAAGCCGGTCATGAGCACTATCAATGGTATGGCCCTTCAGTAATACACCTAGACAAGGAGAGTTATCATGGCGACTATGAGAGGACGATTCGGCAAACTAGTAGTAGACTTCCGCTACTTAGGAGTAAGGTGTCGAGAAAAAACCACTCTGGAAGACACTCCAGCTAATCGAAAGAAGCTGGCTAAAATCATCGAAAAAATGGAAGCAGAAATCACCCTAGGTATTTTTGATTATGCGGCCTACTTCCCAAAGAGTGAACGTGCTAAAGAAATGACGGCATTGGCTGATAGAGCAGAGGCTTGTATCAGTCGCAATCCTACCTTTGAGCAGTTCGCTGATATTTGGTATGAGGAAAAGAAGATTGAGTGGCGACCGAGTTATCAAGATAAGGTTCAGACTATCCTTAATAAGTACCTGTTACCTGCGTTTAGTGGCAAAGCGGTCCATGCCATAAAAAAAACAGACTTGCTGGCTTTTCGTAGCGCCCTCGCCAAAGTTCGCTACGGTAAAGATGCCCAGTCAAGTCTGTCTGTAGCACGGATCAACGAGATCATGGTACCACTACGTATGATACTACAAGAGGCGGCTGATCGCTATGAGTTTCAGATGCCTTATAAGAACATCAAGACGCTCAAGCAAGCGCGTCCTGATGTGAATCCCTTTACGCTAACAGAGGTATGGCTATTCTTAAAGCATGTTCGCACTGACTATAAGCCCTATTATACGACTCGGTTCTTTACGGGAATGCGTACCAGTGAGATTGACGGACTGAAATGGGACTGCGTTGACTTTGATCGGCGTGAGATTCGTATTCGTGGTGCATTGGTCAATGGTGAGATGGGTCCGACAAAGACGCTTGGCTCACAGCGTGAGATTGCGATGTCGCAGTTAGTATATAACGCACTGCAAGATCAAAAGGCTGTCACCTATGGTAAGTCGGAGTTTGTATTTTGCAATTCACAAGGCAATCCTTTGGAGTATCGCAATGTGAACCGGCGGATTTGGAAACCCACCCTCGCCCTACTCGGTCTCAAACATAGGCGCGCGTATCAGACTCGGCATACCGCAGCGACGCTTTGGCTCGCTGCTGGTGAAAACCCTGAATGGATAGCTCGGCAGATGGGTCACAGTAGTACGGAAATGTTGTTTCGGGTGTATAGCCGCTATGTGCCCGATATTACCCGACAGGATGGCTCTGCAATAGACACTCTACTACTGGCTAGTAAAGAGCAGTTAATAGGAGACTCGAGTCATTCTAAAGCAGAGATGGTAGAACTTATCTCAGACGCTAAAGCAGACAAGGAGACGTCACAATGAAAATTATTAATTATGACAAGCTATTTGCTGAATTCAAACGAGATGGTGCGATCAGTAAGGATGCCAATCAGATTGCTAATATGCTCATTTGTGAGCTTTGTATTCAATCTGGTAAGGGTTTGGCGCGTTTCTTAGGAGTGAAGTCTTGTTTTGACAATCATATGGCGATGCGCGTATGGGTTCAGCAGCGCTTGGATGACAATCCTGACTATGTTGTTAATGAGATGTGTCAGCAGCTGCAAAGCGAGTTTTATAGGCTTCTACCGCAACCGGTCTATGGCTTTTAAGGAGAATGTAATGAGTGTAAAACTTCAGCCTAATATGACTCAGAACGCACGGGACCTAAAAATCTGTAGTGATTACTGGGCGTATGATCATAGAAGTGATTTTATCGGGCATGTGGAAGGAGTTTGTCGAAAGTATGACATCAGTTCTCATATTTTGTTTGATACAGTCGCTCAGTGTTTTGCCTATCTAGATGATGTGCAATGCGTTTATTGTGGCTATGTTTGTCCTTTAGAAGTGCCAGCGGACATAGCTATTATGCGAGCAAAAGACAGTTGGTGTTGTGAGGTGTGCGAGCATGCCACTTGGCAAGAGCATAATCACAGATAAATTGTTCAACATATTAAAGCCAGACGACTGAGGTTGTCTGGCTTTTTTTGTGTGTAGCGTCTATTAATAACCGCTTAAACCTTCTGAGCCATCTTTGACTTGAACGCTTAGCTCCTATAAAGCACTTTTACCACATGCCAACCGAATTTGGTTTTGACTAAATGCGGGGTAAACAGCTCACCGTTGAAGCAGACTTTATCAAATGGTCCTACCATTTGGCCTTTTTTAAACTCCCCTAAGTCGCCGCCTTTTTTAGCTGATGGGCAGGTTGAGTATCGTTTGGCCAGCACATCAAATGCTACGCCTTTTTTGAGCTTGGCAATAATATCTTCTGCCAACTCTTTTTGTTTAACTAAAATGTGCAATGCGCTAGCGGTACGAGCCATGACGCTATCCTTTATAAAGTATCGATTATAGAGGCATTATATCACTACTTAGGAGTCTAAAAAAAACTCAGACAGCTTAGTTGTCTGGGTTTTCTGACAGTGCGTAACAATGGCTTATCTTGACTACTCAGAGTACGGACTATACTTAGTCTTCCCCATGGTATGTCGCGTCATCCATCCAGACAATAGGATCTTCACACAGATGAACTAAGTGATACCAGATATCACTACTACGGGCAATTCGGTGATGACCGCGCTCAAAGTAATCTACCTCCCAGCTATCAGGCAAATTGACCAGTGTACGTCTAGCAACGGCCACATCTAAGCATTCGTCCTCAATCTCAACCATGACCCTCACCATCTCAGCATTTGAAGTAGGAAACGATAGCTTCCTATCAGCTAACTCTGGTATACGATCAACTAAAACCTCACTCGGATATATACAAGGCGCGATCAATAGCGCACGTAGATTGTATTTATGCGCGAAGTGATTGGCAAACCAAGCGCCCAGTGAGTGCCCTGCCAAGACCACGCGTGGATATTGTTTCAATTTTTCCTGAATGAGTGACTCGTAAATATCGAAAACCTCATTAAAGTTCTCTCGATAATTGACAGTTTGGCAGTGTTTAGGCTCACGGGTAATACAAGTGTACTTACTGGTCTCACAGCTTGAGTCAAGACCGTGAAAGAACAGTAAAAACGTGTCGTTGTTCTCAATTGGAAACATCATAGTTTTCTCCCTTACTTCATTTATTATTTTTATACTTTAACCACAGATCATAGATGATCTTGGCAACCGCTCTAGGAACCTTAGTATATTCAGCACCAAACGATACATCGTAGACTGCAGTCATCAAAGCAAGAACCTCACCTACACTATCAGCATCTTCTGTAATGAGCCGATTGGCAATCTGCTCCGCCTCACTACTATATTCATCCCACATATGATTGTAATAACAGCCCACCATGCCAAAGTCATAACGATAGATCACATCTGTAATAGCGACCATAAAACTCGCGCGCGTGCGATCATAGTGGTCAGACCATCTTTGGTATAACTGCTGACGTATGGGCCGTACTGGCGGTAGGATAGGACGATCTTTAGGGTCGTTTAATTTCTCTGCGTTCACAATATTTGAGGGTTTACTGCCATCTTCCCATAGCAAAGGATAAGACGATGGAAACATGCCCTTTTCGCACGCACTAAAGCGCCAAACACCCCACATCGCTTTGCTAGCACGACTCATGGTATAGACAACGATTTGGTTGAGATAATCACTATCATAAATGATGTGCTGACGGTCAATTCTCACGCCTTGCTTCGGCAAAACATCAGTATAAGTAAGAGACTTATCACGCACACTTGGCTCTACAGCAATAACACTCTCAGTGCAATCTGGGCTCCTCTTCATCAGCTCATAAGGCGCGACAAAGCTTAATGTTTCATCGCTATTATTCACGAAGTAAATATCACTTTCATAGTTGTTGACAGACTCATTATGAAGATAAAACAGTGGGGTTTTTTGCTTAGTCTGTAAATCATTTTGAATTAATTTAGAAGGTTGTGACGTATCTGACCAAGATATGTTGTCTATCCGTTTTGGTCCGAAAGTACTCTTAACGTCTGTCATGACGTCTCCTTGTTTTTAGTATTATTAGTCGTAGCATTCAAATTTTTGTTTTTATTCTCATCTCAAATTCGACTCAGCCGAGTCTGTCCGCAGCTTTTCAAGCTCCGTTATCAAATATATTTGAGGATATAGTTTTTAACGATTGAGTTATCTTGTCAGTCGGACGAGACAGAATGTTTCACCATCGTTTTAATGAGGTCTATTGTTTAGTATTATTTTTGATATTTGACAGTAATAGCAGAGTTATATAGTGAGGCATTGCGCCTCGGGGGTTAACTCTATACTGCATTATTAGTGCTTAATAATTTACTGACTCAATTACTATAGTATAATTTTTGATAAAAATACACCGATTAATCAGAGTACACGACAGCTGCTGTCGTTAAGTTTAAATAGTTTGAAGTTTTGACACTATCTTATATAACTTAGAATTGTAAAACTCTTTCGAGGGGAAGCTATCTCAATTTTATTCTAAACGAAATTGTTATAAAACTAAAAAAACTCTTCTAGAGTATATCTTAACAGAGATTTTTTGATGCGAATGAGAGAATAGTATTATCAAAATCGTTAATCTAAACGGGTGCTTCCTAAATCAGTTGGGGATTTTCCTAAAAACTGTGTAACTGCTTCTAATCCACTAACAGGAGAATAAGCAATGACCAAGCAAACTGACATTAAAAAAACTAGCCGAGCAAATGGTTAGTAGCATGAAAACTTTGGGGATATCAAAGATTTTCAAAAACAGCTCATGCAATCGTTTATCGATACTGCCCTTAAAGCTGAGATGGAAGACCGTTTCGGCTACCACAAGTATGAAAAAGTAGACAAGCCTAATAACCGTAATGGACACACTAAAAAGAAAGTCCGCAGTGACACAGGCGATATTGAGATATTCATCCCAAGAGACCGTGATGGCGCTTTTAAGCCTGCCTTAGTACGTAAGCATCAAAGATGTATCTTGGGGCTTGATGATAATATCATATTTCATTACAGGCACAGCCTTCCGTCTTGCGCTTCGGGCAACTGTACTCAGATACTTGATTCTCCTCGCTCATACGACAAAGATCAAACCACCACTGAGATTGTCTAGAGTACCAAAGAGCTCTAAGATGTCGACATATCAAGCACACTGGTTTCAAGAGCTACCGATAATATATTAGAGGACATCACTGCTTAGTAGAACTAGCCATTAAGCAATGTCTATCCTATAGTCTATTTGGACTGTATTGTCGTGAATTGCAAAACTGCGGGGTGCAGGACATGAACCGCCCCGGGATTGTCGGAGACTCAACATTCTGAGAGAATACGACAATGAAAAGACAAACCTACACTCCTGAGATTAAAGAACGCGCCGTCCGTATGCTGATCGAAGCAGCAAACGACTATCCCTCCACATGGGCAGCCATTCAAGCCATTGCCCCTAAGATTGGCTGCACGCCTGAAACCCTGCGCTCATGGCACAAGAAGCATATAGATCAAACTATCCCTGCATCGGTACAAGCTCAAAGCCAAGAGCAACGTATTAAAGATCTTGAACGTGAGAACAGAGAGCTCAAGCAAGCCAATGAGATTATACGTAAGGCTGCTGGTCTTGAAGCCCAGGCGGAGAAGGGCCGTCCACCGAAATAATGGTCACATTTATCGATGATCACAAGCAGAAATACGGGATCGAGCCAATCTGTAGAGTACTACCGATTGCCCCATCAACCTACTACCGTACTAAAGACTTGGAGAGTTACCCTGAAAAGCGCTCGTTGCGTCAGCAGCATGACGATTATTATATCAACGAGATTAAACGCATCTGGCAGGACAGTAAATGCCGTTACGGTGTTCGTAAAGTCTGGCAGCAGATGAAGGCAGATGGTATTCATGTGGCTCGTTGTACGGTAGAGCGTTTAATGAAGCAGTATGGTATGCAAGGCATCTGGCGCGGTAAGGGCAAGATCACCACCAATAGCCGTGATGACCAAAAATGCGCTGATGACCTGATTAATCGTAATTTTAATGCACGTCAACCCAATCAGCTATGGGTAGCTGACTTCACCTATATAAAAACAACTAGCGGCTGGGTATATACCGCTTTTATTATTGACGTGTTTGCCCGTAGCATTGTCGGTTGGAAAGTATCTAATCGCATGAACACGGATATGGTTATGGCTGCGCTAAATCAGGCGATAGCAGACAGGAACAACCCTAAGGATGTCATTCATCACAGTGATCGAGGGGTTCAGTACTTATCCATTCGCTATACTGACAAAATGTGTGACTCTGGTATCATCGCTTCTGTCGGCACGACTGGTGATTCATACGATAATGCACTGGCTGAAACGGTCAATGGACTCTATAAATCTGAGGTAATTGACTATTTAAAGGAGAACTGGACTGGTATCAATGATGTTGAACTGGCAACCCTTGAATGGGTGGACTGGTTTAATAAAATACGACTGCATAGCACGATTGGTTATGTGTCACCCTTTGAGTTTGAAAAGCGGTATTACGATAATTTAACCCTGTCAGGCATCGCTGCCTGACTCAAGCAAATCAGCCTCCAATAAAGTCGGGGCGGTTCACCTATGCGGTGAGGAAGCTCATTGCTTGACTTACTGAGCGCGAGGCAGCTTTCTAAGTCACCTATGCGGTGAGGAAGGGTGCACGTCACAAGCACAAGCTCAACGGGCATTTCTAAGTCACCTATGCGGTGAGGAAGTGTGTCACCCTTTTCACCTTGTGGGCCTTGTGTTTCTAAGTCACCTATGCGGTGAGGAAGCAGTACGAGCCTTATCTAATAGCACATCAAACTTTCTAAGTCACCTATGCGGTGAGGAAGAATAGGTCGGTCATCGTCAAAGTACTACCAAATTTCTAAGTCACCTATGCGGTGAGGAAGAGCGCAATCATAACAACCCGCGCCCGTTATATTTTCTAAGTCACCTATGCGGTGAGGAAGTTATCGTCTAATCCTTGACTATCAATAGCATATTTCTAAGTCACCTATGCGGTGAGGAAGACATTGCTACAAACTGTTTAGCTACTGCTTTATTTCTAAGTCACCTATGCGGTGAGGAAGATAATCCGATACCACTAAAGAGCCTGTAGTAATTTCTAAGTCACCTATGCGGTGAGGAAGCTAGGTAGGCTCTTTGTGTTTTACTTGTTTAATTTCTAAGTCACCTATGCGGTGAGGAAGCATCTGCACCCCTGGCACCAGTCGCACCCATTTTTCTAAGTCACCTATGCGGTGAGGAAGTGCGCTCATAGTCGAATAGGTCAGCAAAGACATTTCTAAGTCACCTATGCGGTGAGGAAGTAGGCAATAAAAAACCCATTACGCAAATAATGTTTCTAAGTCACCTATGCGGTGAGGAAGTATCAAGTAAGCGACGACAAGGCTTACAAGATTTTCTAAGTCACCTATGCGGTGAGGAAGATGCTGCGCGGAAAATACCCCCCAACTTTAAATTTCTAAGTCACCTATGCGGTGAGGAAGAAAGCCAGTATTGAAGATATAAATTTAATACTGTTTCTAAGTCACCTATGCGGTGAGGAAGACGGATCAAAGCTATTTTCTGTATCAACTTCGTTTCTAAGTCACCTATGCGGTGAGGAAGTTCTATGGCGCTTTTACTCAAAACCCTGCTATTTTCTAAGTCACCTATGCGGTGAGGAAGGGATTATGCAAAATAACGAAACTATGCTTCAATTTCTAAGTCACCTATGCGGTGAGGAAGCATTAGACCATTTGAGAGTTAAAAGCTCTATAGTTTCTAAGTCACCTATGCGGTGAGGAAGACTATCTCACGGCTCCCGATGAAGTTCCTAGCTTTCTAAGTCACCTATGCGGTGAGGAAGTATACGGCTATGATGTCGCTGAGATGGTATGGTTTCTAAGTCACCTATGCGGTGAGGAAGTCGCCAGTCGCGTTTAGCGTGTTGATGCGAATTTTCTAAGTCACCTATGCGGTGAGGAAGTAGATGAGGTGTCGCGACATCTGCGCGTTGTTTTTCTAAGTCACCTATGCGGTGAGGAAGAGGACGCTTTTAAAGTATTACAACAGTTAGCATTTCTAAGTCACCTATGCGGTGAGGAAGCGTAAGGGAATAGGGCGCGGATTAGTTTCATTTTTCTAAGTCACCTATGCGGTGAGGAAGCTACCTGCTGTGACACGGTAACGCGGCTTTTTTTTCTAAGTCACCTATGCGGTGAGGAAGCAACATAAATAACATCGTCCGGATCAAACTTATTTCTAAGTCACCTATGCGGTGAGGAAGGGCGGGTATGTGACGCTGACAGCGCTAACAATTTTCTAAGTCACCTATGCGGTGAGGAAGAGTTGCCAGGCGATGTTATGAACGCTTGCTGTTTTCTAAGTCACCTATGCGGTGAGGAAGGAATGGACGGTAGCAAGAAAGGCAAAAAGAAATTTCTAAGTCACCTATGCGGTGAGGAAGAATACTCGTCCGTATAGCCACTCTCACTGACTTTTCTAAGTCACCTATGCGGTGAGGAAGTTACACAGTATATAATCTAGCTTTTAATCTCATTTCTAAGTCACCTATGCGGTGAGGAAGAGCGAGCAATATATGAGCAGCTAAATGATAGCTTTCTAAGTCACCTATGCGGTGAGGAAGTTTCCTCACACTTGGCATCATATTCAGGGTCGTTTCTAAGTCACCTATGCGGTGAGGAAGGTGCGAGAAGGTCATGATGATGACCGGCGGTTTTTCTAAGTCACCTATGCGGTGAGGAAGCTGTAATCATTGACCTCTTTGGTCTTTTGCGCTTTCTAAGTCACCTATGCGGTGAGGAAGACGGAATAATTGCCGTTGAGGATGCAATCAAATTTCTAAGTCACCTATGCGGTGAGGAAGTTTCGCCAGTCTCAGCAATCGTTTTAGCTGACTTTCTAAGTCACCTATGCGGTGAGGAAGCAGCAAGTAAGTTTTTGGGTCAGTTGCCGCGATTTCTAAGTCACCTATGCGGTGAGGAAGGGCCATATTTATGCTGCCTCAATGGGCGGTCATTTCTAAGTCACCTATGCGGTGAGGAAGATGAATTTAACTAATTTAGTTTGTCGCTTGTGTTTCTAAGTCACCTATGCGGTGAGGAAGGTAAAGCGCTCATAAATCAGCTTGTCGGCGTATTTCTAAGTCACCTATGCGGTGAGGAAGCATATCAGTATGGAATGAGTCCGCAGGTGAGTTTTCTAAGTCACCTATGCGGTGAGGAAGACGGCTGCTAAGGACGACCTAATAGCTCAAAATTTCTAAGTCACCTATGCGGTGAGGAAGTGTGGTTTTGATGCGCTCCCACATTGCAGCTTTTTCTAAGTCACCTATGCGGTGAGGAAGCAGTCTAAGCACGCACAAATCAAAAAATCCGATTTCTAAGTCACCTATGCGGTGAGGAAGCTGTGTCGAGCTTGGTACCAGGCTGCTGTAATTTTCTAAGTCACCTATGCGGTGAGGAAGTGCAATTAGGGCATAACGTGCGTGATGCAAATTTTCTAAGTCACCTATGCGGTGAGGAAGAGTAAATATCAGCGTGTGCATTAAGTCCCATATTTCTAAGTCACCTATGCGGTGAGGAAGAAGGGTCAGATGAATGGCTTGCAGCGCGTCTATTTCTAAGTCACCTATGCGGTGAGGAAGAACGCTGCGGCGTTAGCGGGCAATAAGGGCGATTTCTAAGTCACCTATGCGGTGAGGAAGATGATCCGACTATCTATAGTCAGATTGACAATTTTCTAAGTCACCTATGCGGTGAGGAAGCCACAACAAAAGATTCCCGAGCCCATTTTAAATTTCTAAGTCACCTATGCGGTGAGGAAGACCGGAAGATTTGGCATGGGTGAGGGATTAATTTTCTAAGTCACCTATGCGGTGAGGAAGAGCATCGGTATGTGCTTGTCTTGTGATGAAAATTTCTAAGTCACCTATGCGGTGAGGAAGACACTCCCGAAGTGTCAGGCTCAGGTCAGTTATTTCTAAGTCACCTATGCGGTGAGGAAGACCAATTCCGGGCAAGCTTGGATGACGGTTTTTTTCTAAGTCACCTATGCGGTGAGGAAGATGTCAATACTAGCCCTAACCCCCTAGCAGCTTTTCTAAGTCACCTATGCGGTGAGGAAGAGTACATCCGATTTTATGAGCGCGACGAAGCATTTCTAAGTCACCTATGCGGTGAGGAAGGCTGCGCTGGCACTGCTCATCTGGGGTGGTAATTTCTAAGTCACCTATGCGGTGAGGAAGACCAGCACCTATCCCCACAGTAAAAAACTATTTTTCTAAGTCACCTATGCGGTGAGGAAGACGCAAAAAAGTCTGAACGTTGCCGATTGTTGTTTCTAAGTCACCTATGCGGTGAGGAAGATCATCGCAATGGGTCTTGATGGCTTCTACCATTTCTAAGTCACCTATGCGGTGAGGAAGGAGTAACTATAAGTCGTGATGTAAACGACGAATTTCTAAGTCACCTATGCGGTGAGGAAGGGCAAGCAGTATCTTGGTCAGGTCGATAAGCATTTCTAAGTCACCTATGCGGTGAGGAAGCATATCAGAACGTCGATTCTACGCCAGCAAACTTTCTAAGTCACCTATGCGGTGAGGAAGGTTGTTTGCATCTGAAAGTGTCGAACCTTTGCTTTCTAAGTCACCTATGCGGTGAGGAAGAGATTTTTTAAATTATCGTAAAAGGTACTAGATTTCTAAGTCACCTATGCGGTGAGGAAGGGTCATTATGTCTGAGTCTCATATCATAAATTTTTCTAAGTCACCTATGCGGTGAGGAAGTTTTTTATATCCTTGTGGGCATTGCAATTCAGTTTCTAAGTCACCTATGCGGTGAGGAAGGGCTGTGGCGACCGCGCGCTATTAACGATTATTTTCTAAGTCACCTATGCGGTGAGGAAGAAAATTCAAAAACGCGCTGTTGGTAGTTAGATTTTCTAAGTCACCTATGCGGTGAGGAAGTTATTTCTAAGCTCGTATAGACGATCCAGCTTTTTCTAAGTCACCTATGCGGTGAGGAAGTACGTCTGGTCACGGGACAGCCAATCAAGTCATTTCTAAGTCACCTATGCGGTGAGGAAGAGGAATTATACCTCAAAAAATTCAGTTACAACAAGGCGTGGAGGTGAAAATACCCTATTTTACCCTCCATTTTCCACCCTATCGTAACTGATTGATTTTATTACAAGTTTTTAAATAGCTCAAAAAAAGGGTTTTTACCCCCTTTTTTGGGTCGCGCATAACGACTGTTTACCAGTGCGGCACGGTGACATGATCTGACATGCCATTCATACCATAAGGGTTAAAGCTGCCAGCCTTTGGTTCATCACAAGACTTCTGTAATATTCTTAAACGATAGTTGCTTTGATTGGTTTGGCTACGCATCTGGATATAAGGCACAGACCTTTCAGGTACGCGTTTATTCACAGTTACCATGGCATCTTCATAACTGACGCCAAGCTTGTTTGCCAATGACTCCGCTTGCATATCAACAGGTTTAAAGCGGTAACGATGTACGCTAACATAGCCAGTGGCTTTATCGCCAACTTCTTTGATACCTTTGATATGCACATAATCAGTCAATCTCTCCAGCCATTTAGCAAGGTTTAGGGTTTCTAAGTCCTTTTGGCTAGGTGCAAAGACACGTAGCTTTAGTCCAATTTTGGAGGACTGTTCCTTTTCACTATCGTAATAATAATCAGGGAAGCTGACGCCAATGCTATCAATACCATGCTTGTTTTTGATATCCGCGAGTGCAATGTGCAGCTGATTAAATAGCTTACTCCAGATGAAGTAAGGCGCAATTTCAGGGTCGGGAATAATGGTTATTTCTTGAAAATGGGTCAACTGACTCATAAATTACTCCTTGCCACTGGCACCGAACACACCGCCACGGATAAGCACGCCCATCACATAATGCTGCTGCTCAGCACTTGGCGCATCACCTTTGAGTACCCAGTTATCGAACAAGGTATAAAAATCCATTTTAGCTTTAGGCTGACGAAACGCTGTACCAAGTGTAGTCACTGCTCCGTAAGGCTCAACAGCGATAGGGTACTCGGCATCAGGATACCAGTCATCAATGGTGCGAATAGCATTACTGACCTTTTGTGAATGCATGCCTGCATTGTCCTCAAAGCCTTGTTTGTCGCTGACACGGTAGAGCACTTTGCTTTTTTTACTGCCCGTATCGAGGATCAACTCTTGCGATGGGTAAACTTCTTGACCGTAGCCGATGACAGCTTTGGCCTCAATATAGAGGATAATAAACTCATCACCGTTTAGTCCTGATTTGATCCAGTCAGCGACTTGGCTAATATTCTCATCATCCGCGCTAAAGTCTTTAAGTCCATAAGATTTTGCATCATCGACAGTAATGGCTTGATCATTGCATTTGACCGTGACTTCAATGCGCTCAGTGCCGACACGGTTGCGCCATAGCCAGCGTGCGTTTAGGATATTCATGGCATAGCGCCGTGCCAACTCATCGACACCTTGGTTATCAAGGTATTCGCTGACCACTTGCTCTAAGGCTTGCTGATAGTCTTGATCATTACAGACATTGGGCTTGCCAGTAAAAGGCAATACTTTCATGCTAAAGCGCGCGATTAAGGTATCATTGGTTTCATCAAGTGACGCTGAATCTACCTTTTGTAAATTGGCTTTTTCAGTTTCGGCGTCAAGCTTGGCAGGGTCGTTGGTGATGGCGTTCTTTAAGCGATTACTGATCGTACCGCGAACAGATTTCTCCTTAATGACGACGGGCGATTTGGCGCTATTATCGCCAGCTTGGCTGTCTGTTTGCCACAGATAGGCATCAGACACATCAAGATTACGCTCAAAGGCAAGGACAGAAGCAGTTTTTAGGGCAGTTTTTGACATGATATTCTCCATGATGATAAAGGGGTCTAAAAGATTGTTAAAATAGAATGTTAAAATTAAAAGTCGTGCTGCTGGGTGACTAGGTACAGGTTTTGCTCAGTATCGTGGTGATAACGCCAAAAGGCATTGGCAACATCATTATCTCCGCCGATGCTATTTAGACGCTGCGGATAGACCCACTTGCCAAGGCTATATATGGCTTCGACATATTGACTCGCATATTCAGGATTGCGCACGTTTTGCATAGCGCCTGCGTCAAATACATCAGAGATACCTTGATAGCCTATCGGTATGGGTGTCAGCCAGCCATGGCCCGTTTTACGCGACATCGTTGCCCATTTGGTCTCGCCATTTTTCTGCGTTTCAGGAATATGATGCAAGGTGCAGACATCTATTAGTGCATCCAGAGGCGTGGCATCAGGGTTGTCAGCTTTTACCTCGTCGATGATTTGAGCAAACTCCTCTTGCGCGTCCATCAGTACAAAGGCAGGTAATAGCTGCGGAATGACAGCACTGATGTCATCAGTTTCAAAAAACTGTACAGGCTCAAACCGTGCCAGTCCGCGTACGCTACCACCTGCCATGCGCTGCTGTTGAATCCATTGCTCGGTTTTTTGCATAGCAGTAGCTTGCAGCTCAGGCGTGAGTTTGGACTCTGCCAGCACTTCAACCACAAAAGTCATATTCAGGCGGCATTTGCCTTCTTCAATGATGGAGGCGGTTTTGCCGTCTTTTTTAATCGGATTACGCGTCTGATTAAAGGTATAATTATTATAAGAATTGGGACGATACATTTGCGGTTGACAGTCATGACAGGCAAGCAGGACGCCGCCTAAAGATACATCTGATAGCTCATCATCTTGTGCCATTTTGCGCGACATGGCATGAAAGCTACCCAAAAATCCCGTTATCGCAGGAAATCCGTAAGTGATAGGGCTTGAAATAGTATTTGCCGCATCAATCACCACTTTTTTAATCAGTAAATAGCCAACCACGCCAAGGTCATCATCATCGTCTATACGGCTCATAAAAACACTCCTTTGCCTGCGCGCTCATAGCGCTTTTTCATATCCTCAATCTCCCGCTCCCAGTCCAAATGCTCAGCGTCACCAAAATCATTAGCAATGGTTTTAAATTCAGTTTGCATCAAGGTGTTCAGCCAGCGTGCAAAGCTATGCACAATATCGCGATGCCAATCGTCTTCTTGCTCACGCTCAGCCTTAAAGTCCTCTTCACCTTCAAGATCAGCGCGTTTGGGATCTAGCCATAGCTTTTGGCTGTGATCAAGCTCATAATCCTTTGACCAGCCAGCTGGCATATTCGTGCGGATATCTTCGGCAGTTGCAAATACTTGATACAGCACCTCATCAATCGCCCGTTTGCGCGCCTCTCTGACATCAACGATATTGCGCGTATTTTTTATAGCTTTAAAAATGCTTTGAATGGCTTCGCGTGCGTTATATTCCATCGCCATACTAAAAATACTATTGGCAAATTTAGATAACTTAAACGCGCGGTCTTGCTTGATGATTGGCGGCATTGATGGCAAAAGATAGTTGCGACCGCCTTGCTTACTCATAAGCAAACTCACATTTTGTGGTTTTGTGCCCCCAAGCTGAAGCGTTGCTAGATCATTTAAAGTGACATAAGGCTTTTGCTCGGCCGTTTTTTTAAAACGGTTGTCCCGAGCCGCTTTATTGTCCTCAGAGAACTTTAAATGATTGATACGCTGATAGACTTCATGGGTCAGTACAGAAGGGTAAAGCGGGATAATATTGATATAATCAAGCTGCTGCAAAGCTTGTCCTTCATAAGCATTGGTGACCCAAAGCGTTTGTTTATTGCGCTCATGAGTGACAGGATCAGTAATGATATTTTGCAGCGCTTGTTTAAAGGTTTGCTGATACTCAGTAGCAAGCTTTTGATCACCTGCAAGCGAGGCGATAAAATCAGTATTGTCCGATAAAATTAAATCGCGGATTGTCGTATCTTCATTGACTTTAAAATCAAAAAAAGCAGCGAGTGGTAGCGCGGCGGCATTACCATTGGCATCAATATAACTGCTGTCTATCGAATGCGTACCGATGATGGTATCTGGTCGGTTATCAGTAGCTTTAAAACTAACGTTATCGCCTTTGGCATCAGGATGAACACCTTTTGAGATGTGCGTCCCAAAATTAAGCTGTTTTGCCATACGGTTTGCCGCATCAGGGATCCAAGTAGCGACGCTGTATTTTTTTTGTATTTCAGCAAGGGTGGCTTGTAGCTCAGCTACCTTTTTTTCATCACCACTCTCAATGGCTTTAGCGAGCTGTTTTTGCTGCGTTTCGGTTTTTTTATCATATAAGCTGGTTAGCGCAGCTCTTACTGCACCGCTTGCCAGCTCTGGGGACAGTTCAGTCAAAATTTAGCTCCTTATATATTGCACAAATGTTAGTATTTTTAGACATTAAAGCATGAAACTAGATATTAGTAAACCATGTTATAATTTGTATTATTAACAATGAGGTAGTAGATTATTTTATAAGAACACTCTGCTATAATTTACCTTCATCGTATAGGTGACTTAGAAAAGTCAACACCTGATAAGCAATATCGTAAACATTACCTTCATCGCATAGGTGACTTAGAAAATGTTATAACTGGTATTATCTTTCCCCACCGCATAGGTGGCTTGTATCAAAAGCACGGTTCGCGCCGTGCTTTTTTATGTCTATCTAAATGATCTATTGCCGTA
>FUFK010045379.1_pt1 | contig 18212 bp, 8 predicted proteins | sample 1021851 | NCBI WGS metagenome assembly FUFK01 (sample SAMEA51879418, study PRJEB19060) | metagenome
CCGACTGACTGCGATACCGCTCACACGCTACCGTTGTAAACAGTCTTCAGTCAATCCTTTTTTGTTTCAAAGCCTCAAAAGCAATATAACACCAGAGACCAAAGTCAAAATGGCATACGCGAAAACTGACATTACTATTTTCCCTATAAGCCCGAGTTCTCCGACCCCTGGAGTGGAGGAATCTACTTTTTCGTTGATAGGCGAATTTACAAAACTATCACCGCCAATTTGTTTTTTGTTGACCAATATTTTTGCCTTAACAGAAAACATAGTTGCCCGGAACCTAATATCGACTGTGTCTCCAGTATCGTCCAATTCTGTACTGAGCAATATCTCCCCTCGGGGTACGAATTTACTAGCTCCTTCATCAGTCTCGTCTCTCAATTCGCCATCGATGTATAGCCTGGCAACACCTTTGCCATAGGTTTCGTTTGTCACCCTTATTTCGCGTCCCTCGTATTCAGCGGACCACTCCTGGCTCAATAGGTTACGAGACTCGGATTTAACGGCCCCTCCCTCATCTTCAATGACCCACCAAACATCTTCCGCATTCGCTTTGTGTTTGTAGCAGACCGGACTATTGTACATTCGAGGCCTCTCGCATCCCTCGATGTGGCAAGGCCCGCCCACGGCCATAAAATGACATCTTAGCACGAATATTCAAGTTTGTCCCGTCACAAAGTAACCGTAATACTCAGGGGCATCATATTCCCTACCCTATGATTCGTACTCGTTCCTCTCACCAGGATTGTCACTGAAGTACTGGACAAATTCATACTCATTACCGTCGTGATCGAAGAAGTAGTAGCGGTGTCTGTGAGGATGGTCTAGGTAGGTCGCTCCTTGTTTGTAACCGGCCTCAATCATACGCTCAGCTAACGCCGCTCCATCGCTGACCACGAATCCCATATGGTTCATCCCAGGATGAACGTACGGCTGATGTGGCCCTTTCTCAGTAGCCCCACGGTCTTCTATGCAAAGGTAGGAATCCTCGGTACCAATATGCACCCAGCGCTGTGCTTTCTGCCCCCCTCCTTCTCCTCTAATACTGAATTCCGGCATTGCGGTTTGAAGAAAACGGATGGTCTCATCCACATCTGTGGATGTCATGTTCAGGTGCTCTAGGAACGGCTTCATGGAATTGTGAGAGTCAATCCGACTTATTTTGCCATCGGTATCTATTGTTGTAATCACAAACGCTGTCTTGCGTGCCTTTGTGCATCAACGGCAGTTATTGCGGCCATGTGTACGACTTGCCTAACCGAGTCACCTCGCTGCAGAACGTGAGCAGGCTTGGCTAGACCTTCTAGAATTGGCCCAGTCATTTCTGCGCCTGCAACCCTCTGAAGCAATTTGTAGGCGATATTTGCCGAAGCCAGGTTAGGGCAAACCAATACATTTGCAGGCCCGTCAAATTCCATGAATGGGAACTCGTTTTGACGGTCTGGAACAAGAGCGGTATCTGCCTGCATCGGGCCATCNATAACCAGACCGCGTTCTAATTCACGAGCCATTGCGATGGCTTCTTCGATTCGGTCAGTACGCAATTCGTTTGAGGTGCCAAAGTTGGAGAATGAAAGCATAGCAACCTTTGGACTAACTCCAAATCTTCGAGCAACCTTAGCGGTTTGAATAGCAATTTCTGCAAGTGTTCTCGCATCTGGATAGATGTTTATTGTTGCATCTGCAATGAACATCAGTTGACCATTTACAGTCATCATGTATAGACCCACAATTCNATGNGAAGAAGGGTCAGGGCCAATTGTTTGCAGGCAGGGCTTTACGATATCTGGATAGTTATGAGCGATGCCCCCAAGATACCCGTCAGCGTCTCCGCAGTGCACCATCATTGGGCCAAAGTAATTTGGTGATTTCAATTGGTTAATCGCATCCCTTCGCGTTAGTCCTTTACGTCCACGAAGTTTGTGTAATTCATCGGCATAATCCCCACGCCTGCGAGGGTCGTATCTAACATCGATAATTTCGCAATCAAAAGTGAGTCCAAGCTCTTCTTTTACGGCTTCAATACGCTCAGGGTGACCTAGAAGGATTGGTTCGCATATTCCCTCGACAATACATTGAGCCGCAGCCTTGATGATAGTCGGCTCTTCACCTTCGGAGAAGACAATTTTCTTCTTGTCTTTCCTCGCTTGATTGATTACGTGTCGCATAATTGAACGAGTTAATCCTAACCTTGCCTCAAGGTCCTCTCTGTACTTCTGAACGTCGAATTCCTCAGCACTAATTCGAGCCATTCCCTCGTCGACAGCTGCTTGTGCTACTGCGCTGGCTTCCCAAATTAGTACACGTGCATCGAATGGTTTTGGAATTAGATATTCAGGCCCAAATTGCATTTGTTCTCCTGCATAGGCAGCGGCTACCTCGTCCGGTACAGGCTCCTTTGCCAAAGCCGCCAGAGCCTTGGTTGCGGCCATTTTCATTCCTTCTGTGATTTCTGTAGCACGCACGTCCAGTGCGCCACGGAAGATGTAAGGAAATCCGAGTACGTTGTTTATCTGGTTTGGGAAGTCTGAGCGGCCGGTTGCTATGATTGCATCATCGCGAACCGCTTGCACATCGGTTGGTAGAATCTCAGGGTCAGGGTTTGCGAGAGCGAAAATCAATGGTCGCTCAGACATAGATTCGACCATCTCTCCCGAGACTAGTCCTCCCTTAGACAGGCCAAGGAATACATCTGCATCGACCATTGCCTCGGCTAATCCGCCTTCTTCAACATCCCTCGCAAAGGCGAGTTTGTATTCATTTAACTCACCATTTTCGCCTCGTGATTTGGTGAGGATTCCCTTGCTATCGCACATCAGCAAATTATCCGCACTAATCCCTAGACGAAGGTAGTGTTGAGCGCAAGAAATTGCGCTCGCACCAGCGCCAGAAATCACTACTTTGACTTCTGAGACATCCTTCTCGACAACTTCCAATCCGTTGATTAGAGCAGCACCAGAAATAATTGCGGTACCATGCTGATCATCATGCATAACTGGAATATCTAATTCTGCGACGAGCCTACGTTCGATTTCGAAGCATTCTGGTGCCTTGATATCCTCAAGGTTGATTCCTCCGAAAGTAGGAGCAATCGCCTTTACCGCTTCGACAAATTCGTCGACATCAGTTCTGTCGACCTCGATGTCAAAAACATCAATGTCGGCGAATGCCTTGAACAAGAGGCCCTTTCCTTCCATAACCGGTTTTCCGGCAAGTGCACCAATATCTCCCAAACCAAGAACTGCAGTACCATTACTGACAACTGCCACTAAATTCCCTTTGGATGTGTACTTGTAGGCATCATCTGGGTTCTCTGCAATCTCTTCGCAAGGATATGCAACACCTGGAGAATAAGCCAGCGAAAGCTCACGAGCAGTTCCGTGTGGTTTTGTCGGCTCAACTCGGATTTTTCCTGCTGGTTCAGCAGCGTGGTATTCCAACGCCTCCTCCCGCAGTCTGTCCTCGACCATGCCTACTCCTCGAGAACCTTCGGGCAATGCCCCCCTCTTTGATGCTATCCTACAGAATTCGAGTGTTTTATCGGCCTTTGGAAATGCGCTTTCGATAATCTCTACTCCCTCCTTAGAGGGAGAATCATGTATAACTCAACAAACCCACCCTTTCTTAATGGGTAGAAGTAGGCCGATGGTTCGTAGTCATGTCTAATCCACGTCAACTGCTGAGCAAGCGCAAGTCTGCCTTGCTTCTTGCAACATTGATGGTTTTGTTGCCTTGGTCTGCATATTCTGACGTGAATCAGTTAGAATCAGAGCAAGAAATTCGTGAGGTTTCGCAGGCTGCATGGGGCGCCTCAGGAAGTAACGACACCGGATGGATTGATTTGGTGGCTACCGGAGCCGATCCGGATAATGGCAGCTATGCATATAGCGACTTATTCCTACCATTTGCTCCAGGGGCACAAATTTCGAATCTAACCTTTGAAATCGCAGTAAATGGCTCTGCAGGATACTGGGCAAATGAACCTCAGATAACTCTCATGGATACTCAAACTCCTATCCTTGATTGGAGAGGTTATGGTGACATCGGTCAGCAGAATGAGATGCAGAACAACCCGCCTAGTGTTCTGAACGGTACTCTAAGCACTTATCTGAAACCGAACTCAATCTCTGATGCCTCATGGGAATTGCCAGCCGGAGCAACACTAACTGACATGGTAATCGAGGCATTAAGGCCGGCTGACCCAATGGTTTCCTATTCAGCAGTCGACATACATATTCACGACTCCGCGGTAAATCCGAATGATGGCCGATTGTACATATTGTTGGATGACGACCTTCTACACCTAGACGCTCGTTCTCAGAAACCAATCGTGGATATTGAAACTGGAATCACCGGAAGGTCGCTAGCGATAGACAGTGATGCTGGAACTTTACTTATTGGAACTGAAGATGGTTCGGTTCTTTCACGTAGTTTATTCGATTCCTCAGAAATGCCGAATCTAAGGGAACCAACCGGTTTACAAAACGCAGGAATCTATTCAATATCGGTCGATGATTACGGGACGATCTGGGCTGCTGGAAATTGTAGCATTCACTTCAAGCCGATTGGAGAAGAAGTCTGGAGTGAGTATGATTACTGTCCGACGATAAACATTGAAACTCCATCTGACATGATGATAATTGGCGACAGTGTTTACTTGGCGACAACAAATGCTGGAGTTCACATTCTCAATTACATTACTTCTTCTTCGTCAGGAAGTGTTTCTGTATCTGTCGATTCACAAACAGATTGGAGCACTCAGAATTTCCTCTCCTCGGACCAAATCACCGAGCTTGAGGTTGTCGGCAATCATCTGCTAATCGCAACCGCTGATTCAGGTATCAACCGCAGGGACTTAACCGCACAATCGTGGATAGCCACATGGTCAACAAATAACTGGTTGGCTTCCAATCAGATTCACGGCCTATCTCTGACACCAGGTTGGCTACATATTCTCGCAGGTACCACCGTTCATGCTTACGATACCAATTCGTTAATCTTCCAATCTCAGAATCAGCTGTCACAACTTGGTTTGTATGGAAATGGCGCAATGGCCATCGCTTGGCCAGCACACCCATCTCGTGGACCAATCTCCTCCACCGCTCTGTTTAGTGATGATTCAGGAACTCTTGGAATGCAGATTGCTGAAAATCCCACTGGCACATTGACTCTAGTTAGTGGGCCTTCTATCGATGGAATGGATGTAGTATCTCGTATCGATGATGGAGAGAGTGGAGAGATTTGGGTTGCAAGTGGTAGAATAATCGATCGATACGATGAAGCGGATCGTGCTTGGAAGACTCCAATCGATATCCGCGATTATGTGAGCAATCCTGGTCAAATCGTTGCTATTCAACAAGATGACAACGAAAATGTTTGGATTGGAACAAGCAATGCTGGAGTTTTGAGGTTAGAAAATACCGATGGAAGTTACATCGGAACCGTATCCGGGTTGAGCTCAAACGACGTTAGTTCCTTGGCCTTTGACGATACAAATGGCTACTTGGTAGTCGGCCATAGCCAATCTGGAATATCTATTATCGATACCAATCAGATGACACTAGTGGATACTATCACCACTTCGGATGGTCTAGATTCTGACTTTGTTAATTCGGTTGCCACTAGATTTGGAATAGCATACATGGCCACTCCTGACAAGGGAGTTATGCGAGTTGAATTATCCACNTCGACCATCATNGGCTCTTGGCAATCACTTGGCGCTGATGATTTGGATGCAACACCGGTTGCAGTTGATGGCGATGTGGTATACATTGGATTGTACGAGTTTGGAATACTTGTTGTAGACAGGCTAACCGGTGATATTTCCGACCTTTGGAATCAGGACACAAACTCGCTTCCAGATGATGATGTTTTATCTCTAGAGATGGATGATTTCGGAGGCCTATTGGTCGGCTCAGAAGGCTCTTTCTCGCGCTATGATGGTAGCACTTGGACTACATTGACAACCAGTGGTTCATGGTGGAATCGACCTAGTGTGTTCTATGATGTAACAAGCGATGGAGATGGTCTCTACGCTGGCACAAATAGAGGGGCTTGTAAGTGGAATTGGCAATATCAATTCCAAGATTGTGTAAGTTCCGGCGATGGTCTCGAAAGCCGCTTCGTGTACACAATCGAGATGCTCGCGCCCGACAGAGCATACACAGGAGGAAACCAAGGTGCTGGTATCGTAAACATGGACAACTTCAGCGTAATTGAGACTTGGACTGCAGGTGACGATACCCAGCGAGCTCGCACAGTCAAAGTTGACGACATCCTTTACCTTGGATTCGAAAACACGGGTATAGCTCGTTATGACTTAATCAACAATGAATGGCTAACGACTTGGGATGGCGATCAAGGATACATCAATGATGATGACGTAACCGCTCTAGTACCCGGGCAGACTTATGGTACCATTTGGGCCGGTGGTGACTTTGGACTTACTCTAATCGATGTCATCAATGATGTAGTGCTCATCTCATGGGATAGAGGGTCGAATCCAAATGGTCCTACCCTTTCCAATTCAATACCCGCTGACATAGAGATATACGGCGACATTTTGCATTACTCCACCCAGCGTTCAACCAGTTGGTGGGGCGGTGGTTCTGATAGTATCTACCGTATCAATCTGACAACTAATACTAGCCTGACAGCCATAGAGGTTGACGACCGTACAGGTTGGAATGGAGTAATCAATGGAATTGGAATAGTTGACGACCAATTGTGGATTGGTATTCGGCCAACCCAGACTTGGAATGATGGAGATGGAACAATCGTTCGCTGGAACATGACCAATGAGTCATGGGAAGATGATCTGTCAACCATAGGTAATGTATTGCGAGTAAATGCAAGATTCCTTGGTGAGTGCTTCCCGCTAAATACAAGCTCATGCGAATTATGGGTGGCCTATGGAAACTTCATCCTAAGGAGATTCAATGCAGACACAATGACATTACTAGATGAGTGGACGGACGTAGATGGTCCAATCCGTGGAATGGAAGAATACCAAGGAGAATATCTCTTCGCTAGTATGAACGGTATCCTAAGATGGGATCCAGTAAACGAAACTTGGCTTGATTCATGGACTCCAGGTGATGGTTTACCATCGAATACAGAAGAGGAATTCTATTCGATGAAAGTCATCGGTACCGACCTATGGGTTGGAAATATGGAATCCAGTGGATGGAACTCAAATGCTCAGATATTGAGAAAGGATGGAACGACTGGCAATTGGTCTTCTTGGGATTTAGGGACTGGAGATATACCAGGTGGATATGCAGCCGACATCGGCATCTGCGATGACATCGTGCACGTTGCTATAGGTGCGCGATTTTGGTGGGGAAATCAAGGCGGTGTAGCCCGATATGACCTCGTAGACCACGATTCAGATTCAATTACCAACGAATGGATTAGTGCGATGACCGCTGGTAGCTCTGGGCTATCCAATAATGATCCTAGAGCAGTGACTTGTGACGAAGCCAACGAGATCCTCTACATCGCTTACGACACAGAAGGAGTCGGGATTGATCGATACAACTACAATACTGACACATATCTTTCGATACTCACTGCCGCAGATGGAATAAGCGAGGACAGAATTTTCCCTGGTGGATTATTACATGACAACAACGTTCTCTTGGCCGCACATCAATACGACAACCAAGGCGGAATCTCTCGACTGATAACTTCTGGAACCGCAACCGCCAATGGTCAGGTTCTAGATCCAGGAATGGACGGCTGTTCGATAGATAGGGCTCCTTCGTCAACAGGTCAGGTAATCTATGCGATTGGAAGGTCAGGACAAACAACAGGCCTGAACAGAGTCGATAGATTGGATAGTTCGGGATTGATTGCAAGTGGTTATGATGAATTGGCCGGACTAACCAGCGGTCGTGTTTTGGAAATAATCTCTAACGATACTCATGTATGGGTCACCTCAGCATTGGATTCTAGTTCATTTCACGGCTCTTCTATCCTTCAAGGAGAAATTCTAGCAAATGGTTCGGTTAGGTGGGAATATGGTTACAATTTCCAACAAGATGTAGTCAATGAAATGACCTTGGATGGAGAGACTCTGTGGGTAACCACAGCCGGCCGCGGACTCAAGGCGATTGACCTAAAGCAACGCCGCATAGTGTCCACTCCTCCCGCGCTTCACGCCCAGATGGATGGGATGATAATTCAGAATAACACAATGTATGTTGGACTAATGGGCAATGAAGGCTCAGCGGCCGGATTCCAAACTTTTGATACCAACAACCGGCAATGGGGATATGGAAGCCTAATTGCAGGATTACCAAGCAATCTCGTGCGTGATTTCATGGTCTACGGAGACCATATCATGATAGCAACTCATGGTGGAATTGGAATGTACAATACCACCCGTGATGATTGGGATAATCCGATTACTACGATAGATGGATTGCCTTCTCCAATCATCACTCACTTACACTCAATCAATACTACGATTCAGGGCGGAGGTAAGGTTCTGGCTGGTGGTGCTGCTGGAGTTACCGTCCTGCATGAATCGAATCTAACAGTACTCAATACACTGGGATTCAATGATGGCTTGATGGGTAACACCGTAAGCGGCATTACAGAAGCGGGACCTATATCACGCGTCGTTCAGAATCCTGATGGAACAAATTCCACAATTTATCACGACGCGGCGATATTCATTTCTCACAATGGCCAAGGTCCAACTAGACCAGGAGTAGCTGCTTGGGACTTGGCTACCGATATGGCAAATGGCACCTACAATATCGATATGATTCCAAGTAACGATGTTCGAGCAATTGTTGCCGATGATTGGGGAGTTCACGTTGCTACCGATGTTGCTCCTTTGGTACATTGGAATGGTAGCATGATGCAAATGGAGACAGGAGTTAGTACCAGTTCTCTACTATCTTGGCCTCCGTACGAAATGCACAGTGATGGCCAATATCTTGTAGTTATGAGTCCAAGAGGGCTTGATGTTGTAGATGTAGTCGGAAGACATGAGGTAGTCAGTAACCGAGTGATAACCGGACTTCAGGGAGGTCACATCGACTTCAGTGGATTCTATGCTGTAGGAAATGATGGTCTTCATGTNTACAAGCCAACTGTTAGTTTGCAAGAGACAGCGAGAGAGAACCAACGCCGTGCAGATCCGTTGACCTTGTTGTACAGTGGCCGAACATGGGATATCACAAATACAACTCACCCAGGAATGGCAACAGTACTAGTCACCCCTGACAATCCTATTCAGATTCCTGAAAGCTCCAGCACTTCAGCACCAGGAACACTTCCAATGCATGTCGAAACTATGACCATGTTAGCACCTCAAAGAGGCGCATGGGTTTGGGCTCGCTCAACTTCACTAAACTATACTGGAAGTTGGGATTTAGCCGCCAGCAATGGGGGAATTCAACAGGCCTTCCAATCGGCAATCTCTGCGGTAGGTCCTGGAACATCATCTGCGATTTTACATGTCCAAATGCAGTCCCCTCAAGATGGAGCAATGCAGGTTCGCATAACTTACGATTGGGAACGAATCGAGGTTCCAACCGTAATTACCAATTTAGTCGATAGACCAAATGATGGCGGAGGTGTAATCGAGGCCTCTTGGTTACCAGCAGAAGATGCTGCATGGCACGCCTACCGATTGTATGTATGGGATTCAACAGCTGACCCGTTATGGGAGCCTACTCAAGAGGACTTAGATTCATTCTCTACCTACACTAGATCGGGCCTATGGTCCCGCACAAATGCGACCATAACAAGAGCGGACAATGCTGGTGTAACGGAAGAATTGCGGGATGATCGCCAATACCGCGCAGCAGTTGTAATTGAATACGCAGATGGGTCATTGGGCGTTCCAATGACATACCCACAAAATATTACTCCAACAGACGAGGTTCCAGCCGCTCCGGCTTGGATGACCGCAAATCCAGCTTCGGGTGGGGCGGCTGGTACCATTTTCCTAGAATGGGCTGCCTGTACTGAACTTGACCCGGATAGAGTTAGGATTTGGGCCGTGCAACAAGAAATTACCAGCGCAGTCGGACTTTCAAACCCATTCGAATTCCATTGGAGTACTGGGAACACAACCGCCTTGCAATTAGAAGGTGGAGTTCCGTATTGGTTTGCGGCGGTTTGTGTAGACGAAGCAGGACAATCATCAATCAATAATGCTACAATCATCGGTCCAGTGGTTACCGCAGGTGGCCTCGATGATGGAATTCCGCCGATGCCGATTACTGGAACAACAGCTATCGACGTGCCGAACGATGAAGGCGGTAGAATCAATGTCTCTTGGGATGCAAATACTGAGGAGGACTGTACCTATTACACTGTATATGTTCTACCAGCCTCCGGATTCCAAGCCCCTGCAACGGTAGATGGTTGGCCCGTTGCAGGATATACAGATAATTGTGAAACGACTTCAATCATTATTGATTCATTGGGTGAAAGTCGCCTAATCGATGGAATAGTCTACTGGATAGGAGTCGTAGCCTTTGATGATTGGGGCAATGGTGACGTCGACAACGTCCTCGTAGTAGATGCTACTCCAGAGGCTGATTTCGACGGCGAAGCAATACCTCCAGATCGAGTCACTGGACTCGATGCCTGGGATTATCCAGATGATGACGGTTCAGCCATTGATATTCGCTGGAATCGCTCATCAGCTGATGACTTCTCATTCTACACAGTTTGGGTATCTGAGTACCCATTGAACAATGTAACCGAGATTTGGGAATCCTGCAGTGAAAACCCATCTGATTGTGGTTTAGTAGTCATTAACCAGCGTCAGTTTGGAGCCAACTTCCAATTAGAATATACTGCAGAAAGTGCTCTTTACGGAAGCTCAGTAGATACTTTAGAAGTAGGTCCAATCCAATCTATGATTCCTCTCTATGTCACTGTAACTATTCATGATATATCTGGAAATGTGCACCTAAGTGGCTTATCGGAACATATGGTCTTAGTTACTCCAATGGATAACCGCGGAGATGTATCTCCGCCCGATCGACTCCAAGCTCCGGTACTCAGAGATAGGCCAAATGATGCTGGAAATGCGATGTTCGTAGAATTCCCATCAAGTGACGCCTCTGACATCGCAGAATATTGGATTTACGCGGTAATCGATACTCCGGTTCTGTTGCAAAGAACCGATGACCTACAACCCGCAATGGTCGTTGATAGAGAACAGGACCTTCCAGTCCTGCTAACCGAGTTCTCAGCCTATGGAGATGACATTGCTACGCCATTGGTACCAAACCGTCGAATCTATGTTGCAGTGGTAGCAGTTGATTCGTCAGGCAATGCTTGGACGGACAATCTCGCCAGTACTTGGATAGAACTTTCAGACGAACTATCCGCAGACCCGTGTCCAGAATGTCCAGATGTTAGTGGAATTAGGGCCAGTTGGAATGCTGCAGGTTCTCTAATAGAGGTGACCTGGGATAATGCCGAGGATCCAATGTATGCAAGTTACTACGCCTTTGTCAGCCTAGAATCGTTCGATGACACTAGAAACGCTTCTCTGGTTAAGTCTGCTATGAGAGATACGATATTGATTCTCAATGAATTCAATGGTGATATGATCGACCGTGAAGAGACATATTGGATTGAGATTGTAACCTATAATGGAGAAGTTCACACATTCTATGCCGACCCAGTAGAAGTTCCACCTTGGGAAGAATCCAGCTTTGGTACTACCCAACCAGGTGATGATGCCGCAGGTGAGTCCTGGGTCGATAGAATACTAGCAGGCGACATGAACATGGTAATTATTGCACTCTCAGTAGTAATGTTCCTAATCGGTGCAATGATGTTCATCAGGCCAAGAGGAGATTCTGCTCCTGAGCCTTGGGAGATGGGNGCNCTNGAAGTCGAGTTGGAAGAGCAAATGGAGCGGGAGGCGGCTGGCCTTACCGATGACGAAGACTTCGGCGCTGATGAATTGGAAATTGATGAGGGACTAGTCGCTAATGCTAGGCGTAAGGAAGGCGACTCTTCAGATGAAAGCAAGAGCGATTACACCGAGACTATGGCTAGTGCAGGAGCCCCATTGGAAGAGGAACTAGAGCCAACAACATCCGCAGATAGTGGCGTTATGGACGAATTACTCGGGGATGAAGAAGAGCTAGACCTTGGTGATCTTGATGACATGGCAGACGATCTAAACTTCGATGATTTTGATGAAGAAGAATCAGAAGACGATGATATTGACACATCTTTCTTAGACGAAATGCTCTGATTGTATCAGCATCGGGTTGAAGCCCTATTCATCTATCGAGGTCTATGGATGGCGATCCCCGTTCCGAGGTATTCACCACCATCGCTTGGGATGGCGGGTCCCGGCTATTAGCAGCCGACTTGCATATCGCTCGTCTTTTTCGACACGCTGAGAGATTAGGATTCAATCTTCCAAACAACCTAACGGAACTTATCTTCGAATCGCTCAGTAAGGCAGAGATTCCGGGCGAATCAGTGGTTGGAGAAAATCAGGCGCCATTTTTGATTAAGATCGGAGTCAATCCAAACGGTGACGTCAAATTAATTCCTAGAGTGAACGGAAAATGGCCCAATCCAATGAGAGCAATTAGTCTTGCAGCACCTCGATGGGAGGTTTCAGTAAGAGGAACTAAACACGGCGATTGGCAACCATATTTTGATGCTCGAGAGGTAGCGAATGAGCATGGAGCGGATGTATCTCTTCTATTCGATGGAGAGATTCTAATTGATGGAGATAGGTGTATGCCTATTCTGCTGGATAACGATGGAGTTGCTTACTATCCAAAGCCCTCGGAAGGCGCACTAGACTCTGTTACTCTAGAACAAATCAGAGAAGGTATCGAGAGTGCTGGAGTACCAGTTAGGGAAGCTAGACTGACTCTACCAATGTTGCTACGGGCTTCTGAGATGATAGTCTTAGGAAGTGGCTTAGGTGTTCAGGCATTAGGTGAAATTGATGGAAGGCAAATCGGCCAACCAAATGGTAGATTGTATCAAGCGGCCTACAACGCTTGGATGAATCGATTACAGACCGCATGGATGAGATTAGAAGATTTGGAGGACTGAAATGCGAGTAATTGAACGAACAGAGGATAACTCGCATGAATCCCCTCTAATTTCCATGTTGCAGGCTAGAACCCGTGAAGGGGATGAATTGCTTCTTCATTCAGGCGGACCTGTAACTGACCTGTCACAAAAGTCCATGCTTCCAGCCTTGGATAGCATTCGCTTTCTTTTCTTCGAACCGTACGGAGAAGATGCCCCCACAGGTTCTGCGCTTCGTGGTGAAATACACCTAGGAAATCCTTCTCCGCTGAACTTAGTTCGTCAGCGACTAGTAGAAGGGCGATGGCATACAGAAGAGGAGTATAATCCAGCAACATTAGAGCAAGCCTTGTCTATTGTCGCTGAGCATGAAATAGAAGTAGAACAGAATGAACAACACTCGATTACTCCAGGTGGATTCGCTGGCTTACTTGGATATGATTTAGGTCGTTGGTCAAATTCTATTCGATTGGCGAATACACCTGAACCTGGCACGCTACTAGGCGTTTTGTGGCGATGTGATGCATGGTGGATACACGAACGTGCTAACAATCAATTGCGATTAATTGCGATTGAGGGGCATCAATGGTTAGAGCAAGAATCGCCCAAATTTTCGGACTTACAAACGCCAGCCAAACCAGAATCAATAGTACCCGATAGCGAGAGCGATTCTGAACATGCGAGAAAGGTCGAAAAAATCCGTGAATCGATTCGTGGCGGCCATCTATATCAGGTGAATTATGGCCGCAGATGGCAAGCTGAAATGTCTGGTCAACCGTGGGATACATTCCTTAGAATGACCCATTCTAATCCCGCTCCTTTCTCCTCATGGCTGTACTTAGCAGATCACGGTTGGGCAGTCGCCTCAGCCTCTCCAGAGAGATTGATGCGCCTTGAATCTGGAATTGTCTCAACCAGACCAATAAAGGGAACGAGGGCGAGGGGAAAGAACGAGAAGGAAGATTCTGCTCTAAGGTTAGAATTAGCATCATCAGAAAAAGAAATGGCCGAGCACTTGATGTTGGTAGATTTGGAACGGCACGACCTTTCTTCTGTTTGTCAGAGTGGTAGTGTACATTGGTCTGACTGCCGAATTGAAGCTTTGGCAAATGTGCAACATTTGGTTTCCGGAGTAGAGGGAAAAATTAGTCCTAACAATAGTGCTGGAAAATCTTTGGCTGCCCTATTCCCAGGTGGCTCAATCACCGGTTGCCCAAAGGTTGTGACTATGGCAGCCATCGACCAACTAGAGGGTTCGCCGAGGAGTGCTTGGACAGGATCAATCGGCCATCTCAACCAAAGCGCTGGACAAGCCGATTGGAATATCCTAATTCGAACTATGGAGGCTCGCAGTGGCCCGGAATCATGGTATGCTACGGTTCAAGCAGGTGGAGGCGTTGTAATCGATTCAAATCCTGCCCACGAGGTTGAGGAAGCACGCTGGAAGGCGGCTGCAGTAACCGAAGCGACGTGGGGGTTCCGAACTGGATTCAGTAATGAAGAATTACCCGAGAGAGAAGTTGGCATACTTCCTCTCCCCAAGGTCGAAGGAGCATTGGGTAGAATATCTCCTGGAGTTCCAAAGGAATCCAATTCGGAAATCGATTATCACGTTCTCTTAGTGGACAACCTCGATTCCTTCACAAACAATATCGCAGAATCGCTACATCGGCTCGGAGCAAAGGTGACAATCGTTGAGGGCAGACCAGTTGAAAAAATCGATACAAAAACTCAAGTCAACACTTGGTTAGACATTTACCGTCCTACACATATCATAATTGGACCGGGTCCTTCTCGCCCAGAAGTTTCTCCTCTAAGCATGGAAATTGCCCACAGAGCCTTGCAAAACAGATTGAAAATCCTTGATGCCCCAATTCCATTACTAGGTTGGTGTCTGGGTCATCAAGCGATTGGTCTTGCAGCAGGATGGAATCTAATTGAATCTCCTCTGGGAGCAGTTCATGGAGTACCATCAAGAATCACTCATGACGGCTCAGGTCTGTTCCAACATGCCGCAGAGGAGGTTGTAATGATGCGCTACAATAGCTTGGTTCTAGAGGCGACGAATGAGGACATCGTAGCAAATTCATGGGATGAATCTGGAAGTCTGATTATGGGGTTAAGTCATCCTTCTCTTCCGATAGAGGGAGTACAATTCCACCCTGAATCAGTCGGCAGTCCAGATGGACTAGCATTGCTTAGATCATTCCTTAAATTCTCAAACAAAGTTACCAAGTTTGAGCCCAACAAACAGGTTAGAAGACCGTAGCGTTGAAGGAGCGATGTTCGGTGGCGAGGTTGACGTCTATGCCAGTCTGTCGCATGTGCACCCAAAACTACCCGAACTCTCAGTTCGTTAGTGGTAATGGCCCCCGCTACCAGGTTTGCGTTCGTTGTGCTACCGAGAACGATATGTTGGCAGAAGGTGAGGAAACCGCGCTATACTCAGACGAGTTAGTTCGAGCACGTTCGGCACTTTTGGCTCGCCGCTTCAGGCCGTGGGGTTTTCTTCTTGCAGGTTGGTTACTATTCTTCTCATTTGGAACGGGGATCGAATTGTGGTCAAATCTACTTTTGGGCGCTCTAATTATTGGGACTTTAGCGACTCCAGTTCTCCATTTCATGGGCTCTACAAAATTCCGAGCAGAACTCGCGGCACTGACTCCTTGAAGGAAAATTATCCAAAAANAGCCCGAATCAGGCTCGGGAACTCTTGATATAGCCACGCAATGGCTGGCAAATTAGAGGGAACGGTGGGTTCCCTATGAAAGCCCGTGAGATTGGATGCGTAAAAGAGGAGGAGCAAACGAAGTAAGACAGTATTTCCACAAAAGCCGCAAATGCAGCGCAGTGCTACGTTTAGAGTGGTTGTGGAAAGAATACCTAGTGGGCTCCCAAATAGCATCCGTAACTCCCGGAAGAATTGGGTTCGCGCAAGTACGAGCGCGAGCATTCACCGGAAAGAGAGAACAGCGGGTTCTCTGAACTGATATTTTGGAAGTGAAAAGAAAATGCAGAAAACAAAGAATACGAGCATGATGATTGCGCTGCTCCTTGTTTTGATGGCCGGTTCCGTTGGCGTTTCAGCCGATGGTTCTGACCCACTCGACCCCTCTGATGGAGGAGCCGACTGGGACGGAGACGGTCTGACAAACGCAGAGGAGACAGCTGAAGGCACGGACCCCACCAACCCCGACACCGATAACGATGGTCTACCGGACGGTTGGGAGGTTGCGTACGGACTAAATCCGAACTCGGCTAGTGACGCTAACGCGGACCCAGACGGTGACGGATTGACGAACTCTCAGGAGTACTCGTCCGGTACCAACCCCTACTCGGCAGACACCGATGGTGACGGGCAAGATGACGCCAACGATCCGTTCCCGAACGACCCTAACAACGGGTCGATGTCGGATTCGGATGGCGACGGTATCCCAGATGCGTACGATCCGGATTACGGTGACAACGGAGAGGGTACTGGAGACGGCGGAACTGATGGCGGTGGAGATTCCGACCAAGACGGACAGGGCCAAGGTCAAGGACAGGGTCAAGGACAGGGTCAAGGACAGGGTCAAGGACAGGGTCAAGGCCAAGGTCAAGGCCAAGGTCAAGGCCAAGGTCAAGGACAGGGCCAAGGTCAGGGCCAAGGTCAAGGCCAAGGTCAAGGCCAAGGTCAAGGCCAAGGTCAGAATGGCCAAGGTCAAGGTCAAAGCGGCCAAGGTCAAGGCCAAGGCGGCCAACAGGGCCAAGGTCAGAACCAAGGTTCCCAATCCGGTCAAGACGGTCAGCAGGGCAGCGGTCAGCAAGGTGGAGAACAATCCAACCAGCAAGACAACGGCCAAGGCCAGCAGCAAGGTGGAGAACAGAGTGGACAACAGGGAGACCAAGAGTCCCAGGACCAGAATGGTAACAACCAGAATGGTCAGAACCAGCAGCAGCAAGGCCAGACCCAAGACAACAGTCAGGGTCAGCAGGGTCAGCAGTCCGACCAGCAGCAAAGTCAGCAGCTCGACAACCAAGACCAGAACGGCGAGAACGACAACGATGGCGATGGTATTCCAGACGATTTGGATTTTGATGACGACAATGACGGAATCCCCGATAATGTGGATGAATTCCCAGAGGATCACGACAACGACGGCATCAATGACGCTGAGGATGATGACGACGACGGCGACGGCATAGACGACCGCGAGGAAGTCAATGACGGCGACCCTAACTCGGATATCTACGATCACGACAATGATGGAGTACGCGATAACATCGATTTCGACATCGACAACGACGGCATCGACAACTGGAACGACGTTGGACCAAACGGAGAAGATTACCGTAGGGACCACGACAACGACGGACTAGATGACGGAGTTGACCCAGACGATGATAACGACGACATCCTTGATGTCGACGAAATCGACGGTGCAATCGGTCTCTGGAGATACGACCACGATAACGATGGTCTAACCGACAGAGTAGATACAGATGACGACAACGACGGACTTTCCGACTGGTTCGAGCAGAACGATGGCAACCCATTGACTGGTCAATTCGACCACGACAATGACGGTATTGAAGACCATCTAGATGACGACGATGACGCCGATGGAATCCTCGACGAGGATGAAAGCGACGGCAGCGTACTGTGATACAGTAAAGTTGGTCGATTACTGCTCAGGCCCGCGGTCCGTTGATTCGCGGTGACAGGTTCCTCGGGGGCGCTTCAGTCCCCGGGCGAACCGCCCCTTTTTCCAACCTCAGAAGTCGAATAGGGTCGGCTGGTTATCCGATTTCAGATGATTAGCGGAAGCTAGCCTGTCTAGGGCCCGCTGTAGTCTTCCATCTGAGAATCCACACTCTCCTTGAAGGAAGCCTCGCAAATCCTTCTCGACCGCTCGCGTAGCTTTTGGTATTGGATCTGGATGCACGGGATGGTTTAGGAAAAGACCACGAATGGTCTCGATATTTTCTGGCATCTCAAATTCCTTTACCTCAGAAACTGCTTCCATCGTACCATGCTCTTTGATTAGTTTCAAACCAGTTTTTGGACCGATTCCCTTGATTCCAGGATGGAAATCAGTTCCAATCATGATAGCAAGGTCAACTAATTGTTCTCTAGTAATCTCGTGAGTGTCTAGCAACTCTTGCAAGACTACTTTCTCAGC
>FUFK010017801.1_pt1 | contig 18211 bp, 18 predicted proteins | sample 1021851 | NCBI WGS metagenome assembly FUFK01 (sample SAMEA51879418, study PRJEB19060) | metagenome
CCCACCGTCTCGCACAGCTCATCTACCGCACCCGCCTCGACCTCGAACACCAGCTCATCATGCACCTGCATGATCATCCGCGCGTCGATGGTGGAGCCTGTGAGCCACCCATCAACCGCCAACATGGCCATCTTGATCATATCCGCAGCGGTACCCTGCATAGGCGCATTGATCGCCGTGCGCTCAGCCGCTTGCTGGCGCTGTCGATTCTTGGCGTTGATCTCTGGCAAGTACAGGCGGCGACCCTTTAACGTTTCCACATACCCGGTGTCGTGTGCCAACTCGCGGGTCCGCGCCATGTAATCTGCCACCCCGGGGTACCGGGCAAAGTATAGATCGATGTACTCCTGCGCCTCGTTCCTGCCCAGGCCCAGCTGTTTGGCCAAACCAAAGGCCGACATACCGTAGATCAGACCGAAATTGATCGCCTTCGCTTTGCGCCGCTGGTCCCCGGAGACTTCGCCAATCTCGACCCCGAAAACCTCGGCAGCGGTGGCACTGTGCACGTCCAGCTCATTGGCAAACGCTTTGAGCAATCCCTCGTCCTGCGAGAGGTGCGCCATGATGCGCAGTTCGATCTGTGAGTAATCGGCCGCGACAATTTTGCAGCCAGGTGCGGCGATAAAGGCCTGCCGGATACGCCGACCTTCCTCGGTGCGGATCGGAATGTTCTGAAGGTTGGGATCGGATGAGGACAAGCGGCCGGTCGCCGTGACTGCCTGGTGGTAAGACGTGTGCACTCGACCGGTCCGCGCATCAATCATCTCTGGCAGCTTATCGGTATAGGTTGATTTCAGCTTGCTGAGACCGCGGTATTCCATCAGCACTGCTGGCAGTGGGTAGTCGAGGGCCAGCTCCGCCAGGACGTCCTCTGCCGTTGATGGCGCGCCCTTGGGCGTCTTGCGCAATACCGGTAGCTCCAGCTGGTTGAACAGGATCTCACCGAGTTGCTTGGGAGAACCGAGATTAAACGGCCCGCCCGCCAGATCGTGGGCCTTGGCCTCCAGCGACAGAATGCGCTCTCCTAACTCCTGGCTGTGGGCCGCAAGCGTGTCCCGGCAAACCAGTGCGCCATTTCGTTCAATGCGCGAGAGCACGGGTACCAGCGGCATCTCCAGTTCCCGATAGAGCGTGGACAGCGAGGGCGCCTGATTGAGCTTTTCCGACAGCATTTGGTGCAAACGGAGCGTGACCTCGGCGTCCTCAGCAGCATAAGGCGCGGCCTGTTCTATTGGCACCTGGTTGAAGGTCAGCTGCTTGGCGCCTTTGCCCGCGATATCTTCAAAATGAATGGTCCGCTGACCGAGGTATTTGAGCGCCAGGGTATCGAGGTCGTGTCGGCTCCCCGCGGCATCGAGTATGTAGGACTCCAGCATCGTGTCGTCGTGAATGCCGCGCAGGGTAATACCGTGATTGGCCAGNACGTTGGCNTCATATTTGAGATGCTGGCCCACCTTGGCGGTCTCGGCNTCTTCCAACAGCGGCTTCAGCGCCTCNAGCACTGCGTCACGACTCAGTTGATCCGGCGCGCCCGGATAATCATGCGCAAGGGGCACATAGGCCGCGGCACCGGGCTCCACCGCAAAGGACACGCCGACCACCTCCGCGACCATGTAATCGAGGCTCGTCGTCTCGGTGTCAAAGGCAAATAGCTCGGCGGCTTCAAGTTTGGCAAGCCATTCATCGAAAACTGCCTGTTCCAATACGGTGGTGACCTCAACCGCGGCAACAGCAGGCGCCAACTCTGAAGCCTTCTCTGCACTATCCGCAACGGGCGCATCCTTTCGCGCCGTCCCGGTGGCGGTTGCCCCGCCCCCTTTGAGCAGGGCCTCGAGCCAGGTTTTGAATTCCAGCTCCCGAAACAGTTCAACCAAGGCCTCATNATCCAACGGGCTCGAATCAAGGTCTCCTTCGGCCAACTCCAGATCACAATCGGTCTTGATGGTTGCGAGCTCATAGCTCAGCTCGGCATCGCCCCGGGCACCTTCCAGTTTGGNNGCGAGACTCTTCGCACCCCGGATCGGCAAGTCCNCCACGGCATCGAGCNGCTCATAGATGGCGTCGATCCCACCTAGGTGCTGCAGCAAAGCGGTGGCCGTTTTTTCTCCCACTCCCGCCACACCGGGAATGTTGTCGACTTTGTCGCCCATCAGCGCCAACAGATCAATGATCAGTGTGGGCGGTACGCCGAACTTGTCGACGACACCGTCGTGATCCATGGTCGTGTTGTTCATGGTGTTGATAAGCGTGACATGGTCGTTAACCAGTTGTGCCATGTCCTTATCACCGGTTGAGATCACCACCTCTCGCCCACTGCCCGCGGCTTGCACTGACAGCGTGCCGATGACGTCGTCTGCCTCGACACCCCCAATACAAATCAGCGGCAAGCCCATGGCGCGGATGGTGTCGTGGATCGGCTCGATCTGCTCGCGCAGCTCATCCGGCATGGGCGGGCGATTAGCCTTGTACTCAGGGTATATGTCGTTGCGAAAGGTGGGGCCCTTGGCATCGAATATCACGACGACCTGATCGCCTGCGTAATCGGCCACCAGCTTTCGGATCATGCCGATTACCCCTTTGGCCGCGCCAGTGTTCAGACCCTTGGAGTTCGTAAGTGCGGGCAGGGCGTGATAAGCGCGAAACAGATACGACGATCCGTCCACCAGAATGAGCCGATTTGCCATCAGGTCAGTGCTCCCACACGTACTGCGTAGAGCGTAAGGTTACCCGCATTTTGGGAATGTCGAGCGGTGCACGGAAAAATCCGTGGTAGTCACCGCGGGGGTTAATCAACATGACGTTGGCGCTGTGCTCCATTTGATAGGCGCCCTCGGGCTCGCTGACCTTGCGAAACGGGACATTGAGCCGCTGCGCAAAGCTGAGGATGTCCGCAAACTCCCCCGTGACGCCCAAAAAGTCGGGATGAAAATACGGGACATACTCCGCCAGGCGCTCGGGTGTGTCGCGGGCAGGGTCGACAGACACCATCGCAACACGGGCGTCCCGCGCTTCGGTGTCAGCCAACTGCGCCTTGAGCTCGGCGAGCTCCGCCATCGTGGTCGGACAGATATCGGGGCAGTGGGTGAAACCAAAAAACACCAGCGTCCAGTGGCCAATCAAAACCGCTTGGGTGAATGGCTCGGCGTTGTGATCAACCAACGAAAAGTCGCCCAGCGCTCTAGGGGTATCAAAAATAAACAGCCCGTTGGCCCGGGTTTCCGCTACGCTCATGATGCGCGGCTCGCCAATGCGGTGAATAAAGCTGGCGACCACCACTGTCATGAACAGCAGGACCCCGACGATAGTCAGACGCACGCCGCGCTTCGCAGATTCAGACATCGCGGTTCAGCCCCCCGAGTGCTTCAGCAGAAAGCGGAGATCNGAAATCACGTCTTTGTAGTAAAGGTCATCCGAGACCCGCATCATGATCCAGCCTGCGGGATCGACCACGAACCACTGCGCCGAGGATGCCAGTACCTCTGGCACAAGCGTGCTCAGCCTCTCCGAGGACACCGTCAACGCGGTCATACCGACGTGCTCCTGGGCAAGCCACTCGGACAGACTTACACCCGCAACACCCTGCCCTGCCTCAGGTGTGAGGGTGACCGCTGTCGGAGCGGTGTCGCTCAAGACGACCCTGCCAACGCGATTGAAGTCCTTGCCCAGCGCGAGATGGATTTGCCGGGTTTGATACAGCTGCTGCTGACAGATCGCGTCGCAATTCTCACCACGCTGGACGACCAGCAACCGCCACTTTGCTGGTAAGTCCTGCCACAGCGTCTCGGCGACACCCTCATGTTGAAAGACGACATCCGTCACAGAGCGCGGCGGGTCGATCAGCTTTCCATGGTTCGCCGTGCCCACACTGCCCAAGACATCGACATGCCCCTGCTCCACTGCCCACCACAGCGCGGTCGCCCCGAGCATCATGCTGAGCGGAATGCCGGCGATCAGAATCAGCACCAGCCGGGCGCGGCGACGCTGCGATGGCATAGCGGCGTCAGTCATGGGCGCGACCCCCTGCTGAAAAGGGACCGTAGGTTGGTCAGGCGCAACAGCCCAATGATCACGAGCACGGCCGCCATCGCAAACCACTGCATCGCGTAGCCAATATGCTTTGAGGGCGACTGATTGACGACCGTCCATTCCGCCACCAGTGCATGGGGTGAGTCCGGCTGAATTCGGACCTCATAGGGAAACACGGCGCGGCCCGACAGGGCTTCGAGGGAACGCTGCCAGTTATCCCAGTAAAGCGTCTGCACCGTCGCCGGCAACGTCGCGGGTGGCTCGGGCTTTTGCATCATTAAAGGCGCACCACTCGGCACATAAATCCGTCCCTCTAACTCGACAGGCCCTGTCGGGAGCGTGGGGGTTGGCGTCGTTCTGCGGGAAGGGTCTCCAGCTAGCCAGCCTAAATTAACCGGGATGAGGCCGGCGTCCGATTCGGCGAGCGCGATGACGTGATACCCGGCCCGGCCGTGGTGCAGACGGTTGTCGAGCAACAAGTAATGGTCCGCCGAAAAAGATGCCTGCCACCGCACCTGACGGTCAGCGAGTGCCGCAGCGGCTTCGGTGGAGGGCGCGTCGGACAAGAGCACCTCGGGTGCCATTGCCGGCATGGCCGCGCGGGCTTCCCAGCGAGCCGCCAGCGCAGACTTTTCGCCCGCACGGCCCAACTGCCACGACCCAAGGTTCACCAACAGCGCAAACAGGACCAGGCCGGCCAGCACGGCGCGCACATCACCGCTAATACGGAGCGGGCCCAGGCTTCGGTTAAACTGCACCGCTTTCAGACTCATGTTTCATCCGCTTTCCCACTATTTGCAAGGCGGAGCCAAAAGGATTGCCATCATGCTCAAGACCCTCATCGTGCTGCTCATGATAGCGCTTGTCGCCAGTCTCGCCTCGGGTCTGGTGTTTCTGATGTCTGACCAAGGCAACCCGGATAAAAAGCGATTATTCACCTCACTGGGCGTTCGCCTTGGCCTTGGTGCCTGCCTGATTCTGGTGATTCTCTACGGCGTCATGACGGGCCAGCTGGGACAACAAAACCCGTGGGATCCGGGCCCAAGTAATACTGAAGAGGCTGCATTACAAGACTAGTCCTGTGGTTTGAGCAATCTAACTCTACCCGCGATAGGCTCAGCGCCTGCTTGTTAAGACGCAATGAGGCCACTACCCCAGCGCACTTAATTGCAGCACGTGCGCTATCAACGCTATCTGTTCAAGTTCCGCACGCTGAGTGCTCATTATTTCAGTACTCGTAAGATTTAAGCATCCGCTTTAGTTAAGCCGCCTTTGTCACCATGCATTTCATGTCCGGAATCGGCGGCAACGAAAAGGGGCGCCGCAGCGCCCCTCTGAGTGCCCTGCTTCGATTACAGGATGTAGACGAACAGGAACAGAAACACCCACACCACATCGACGAAATGCCAATACCAGCTCGACGCCTCAAAACCAAAGTGGTCAGTTGCGGTGAAGTGCTCTCTCCTCACGGAGCGGACCAGCTGGATCAGCAACATGGTCATGCCCATCGCCACATGGAAACCATGGAATCCGGTCAGCATAAAAAAGGTGGAACCATAAATGCCAGAGTTCAGCGTCAGCCCATACAGCACATACGCTTCATAATATTCCGCTGCCTGCAGGCCGAGGAAAATTAGCGCGAGGCCAACGGTAATGCCGAGCCAGCGATTAAACTTTTTGCGGTTACCGGCCAGAATCGCGGTGTGCGCGACATGCACCGTCGCACTCGATGACAACAGAATCAGCGTGTTCCACATTGGCAGCCAGGCGTACCAGGCGTGGGCGTCAGCCGGCGCCATGGATTTCTCCTGAGAGACAAATGCACCGTTATTGGCAATCACTTGCGAGTCGACGCCACCCACGATCTCCTGAGGTGTTGTCATCGGAGGCCACGCAAATTCAAAGCCGGGCCACAACAGCCCGTTCATCCGACCACCCTCTCCTTCGCCCGCGAGCCAGGGGCCCACAAACTGCCTAACGTAAAGCAACGCGCCGAAGAATGCGGCGAAAAACATCACCTCCGAGAAGATGAACCAGAACATTCCCAGCACGTAGCTCTGGTGGAGCTGGCTGCTGTTCATACCGGCTAGGTTTTCCCGGATCGCGGTGCCAAACCAGCTGGCGAGAGTAAAAATGAAAAACACCAGACCAGCAGTGAGCACCCACACCGAGGTGCTGGACTCCTCGGCACCGCCGAAGGTCATGTCGTTCAGCACCATGGCCGCACCAAACACCGACAAGATCAGGCCGATGGTGGCTCTGACTGCCAGGCTCGAGGACTCGGGCACGTAATATTTTTCGTGACCGGCTGAGGCTGATGATGGATTGGCCATGTTTCTCTCCTCGACCAGACGCTAGCGCGAGGCTAACCCGTCGGTCACCGTTCCGGTGACATCGAATATTGTGTATGAAAGTGTGATGGTATGAATATCTGCGGGCAGATCCTTATCCACGATGAACTGCAGCGGCATCTCTGCGCCCGATTGACCTTCGAGCATCTGCTGGTCAAAGCAGAAGCATTCGGTTTTATGGAAGTAGGCCGCAGCGCGACTGGGCGAAATACTGGGGATGGCCTGGGCCACCATATCGGCGTCGGTCGGGTTCAAGGCATGGAAGACCACGCCGTTTGCCGAACCCGGATTGACCCGCATCATGCGTGTGTCGGGGGTAAAGGACCACGGCATACCATCGTTGTTGACCGCCACAAACTGCACCGTGACCTCGCGGCTCTCGTCGACTGCCGCCGGGACGGCTGTGTAGGCCTGGCTGGACGTCTTGCCATTGATGCCAAGCGCGTCACAGAGCACGTTATATAGCGGCACCATGACAACGAAGACGAAGGCGAACATGGCGACCGCAACCGTCACCAGTTTCAATGCTGTGTCGATGGCCGGCACGCGGCTAAACCGCAGACTGCTCATCTCATTACCCCGTCTCGTCCAGTGTCCCGCTAGATCGTGCCCGCGGGCTTGGGCACCGCCGGCGGCTCTTCAAAGGTGTGATACGGCGCGGGCGTGGGTACCGTCCATTCAAGNCCCTCTGCACCGTCCCAAACTTTTTCATCACTCACAGGCTTGCCCGCCACGATGGTNGCGATCACGTTGTAAAGGAACAGCAGCTGAGACGCGCCGTAAATAAAGGCACCGATCGACGACATCATATTGAAGTCGGCAAACTGCAGCGCATAGTCCGGAATGCGCCTTGGCATTCCCGCAAGCCCCACAAAATGCTGGGGGAAGAACGTGATGTTGAAACCAATGAATGAGATCCAGAAATGGGTCTTGCCCATGGCTTCGTTGTACATCCGGCCACACCACTTTGGCAGCCAGTAGTAAACCGCTGCTGTCATGGAGAACACCGCACCCGCCACCATCACATAGTGGAAGTGGGCCACCACAAAATAGGTGTCGTGGTACTGGAAGTCAGCGGGCGCTATCGACAGCATCAAGCCGGTAAAGCCACCCAAAGTGAACAGAATCAGAAAACCGATGCAAAACAGCATGGGGGTCTCAAAACTCAACGCGCCGCGCCACATTGTCGAGATCCAGTTAAAGACCTTCACGCCGGTCGGTACCGCAATGAGCATGGTGGCATACATAAAGAACAGCTCACCTGCGATCGGCATACCCACCGTGTACATGTGGTGAGCCCAGACAATGAACGAGAGGAACGCAATAGACGCCGTGGCGTAGACCATTGAGGCGTAGCCAAACAGTGGCTTTCTGGAAAACGCGGGAATGATCTGGGACACCACGCCAAAAGCCGGCAGGATGATGATGTACACCTCGGGGTGGCCGAAAAACCAGAAAATGTGCTGGAACAATACGGGATCACCGCCGCCAGCAGCGCTGAAGAAACTGGTCCCGAAGTGGATGTCCATCAACATCATCGTAACGGCGCCGGCCAAGACCGGCATGACGGCAACCAGCAAGAATGCGGTGATCAACCAGGTCCACACGAACAGGGGCATCTTCATGTAGGTCATGCCCGGTGCGCGCATGTTCATCACTGTCGCGATGATGTTGATCGAGCCCATGATGGAGGAAACGCCCAGAATATGGATCGCAAAAATAAAGAAGGTGACCGAGGGCGCCGCGTAAGTCGTCGATAGCGGCGCGTAGAAGGTCCAGCCGAAGGCCGGTGCACCGCCCTCCATAAAAAGCGTTGACGCCAGCATCAGGAAGGCCGGCGGCAGAATCCAGAAGCTCCAGTTGTTCATGCGGGGCAGCGCCATATCTGGCGCACCGATCATCATCGGGATCAGCCAGTTCGCCAGTCCGACGAAGGACGGCATGATGGCGCCGAATACCATCACCAGACCGTGCAATGTTGTCATCTGGTTAAAGAAGCCGGGCTCGACCAGCTGCATGCCGGGCTGGAATAACTCCGCGCGAATGACCATCGCGAAGAACCCACCGAGCAAAAACATGGCGAAAGAGAACCACAGGTACATCGTGCCGATGTCCTTGTGGTTAGTGGTAAACAGCCAGCGCGAAATGCCCTGAGCCGGTCCGTGATGATGTTCACCCATGGTCTTTTCCCCTTAACCGTTCTTCATGCCGTTGACGTCACCGGGCTGGACGACATCGCCCGTGTTGTTCCCGAATGCGTTGCGCTGGTAGGTCAGCACCGCGGCCATTTCGACATCGTTGAGCTGACCGCCAAAGGCCTGCATCGCTGTTCCCGACACGCCTTTGGCGACCACTGCCATATGATTGGAAAGGTCGCCCATCACGACGGCACTGCCCGCAATGGCGTTACCGATACCGCCCTGACCCTGCGCCCCATGACAGGCCAGACAGGCGCTGTCGTAAACCGCTTTACCCTGGTCCATCAGGTCGTCCACCGACAGGGTTTGCATCGCCAGCTGGGTCTGCGCCGCCGCCGCACCGCGCTTGGCGGCCATCCAGGCGTCAAATTCGTCTCTCGACACGGCATGCACTTCGACNGGCATAAAGCCGTGGTAGGCGCCGCAAAGCTCCGTACACTGACCGCGATAGATGCCCTCTTCCGGTACCCGCGTCCAGGCTTCGTTGATGAACCCCGGGATCGCGTCGCGCTTCACCGCGATTTCCGGCACCCACCAGGAGTGAATGACATCATTNGCAGTGACCAGAAACCGCACCTTGGTATTGGTCGGGATCACCAGCGGCTCGTCGACTTCCAGTAGGTAGTTATCCCCCTTTTTGTCGGTGTTGTAGATCTCTTCCTGGGACGTCGCGAGATTAGAGAAGAAAGCCACCGGCTCGCCGGATTCCAAGAGGTACTCGTACTTCCATTTCCACTGGTACCCAGTAATCAGAATGTCCAGCTCGGCTTCGTCATTGTCGTAGACCTCGAGCAAGGTCGATGTTGCCGGCACCGCCATCGCGATCAGGATCAAAAAGGGGACCACCGTCCAAGCGACCTCAACCTTCGTGCTCTCGTGGAATTGAGATGCCTGATGCCCCTTTGATTTGCGGTGGGCGTAGATGGAGTAGAACATGACAGCGAACACCGCGACGCCAATCACAACGCAGATCCACATGATCAGCATGTGGAGCTCAAAAATATCTGCGCCGATCTCGGTCACCCCGGGTGACATGTTGACCTGGTTTTGGGCCGCAGCCAGCGGCGACAAAAATGCCAAGACCGCTCCTGAGAACACTCTCCCCATCGCGTGTGTACTCCGTCTGTTTTTGTGGCGTAGGACCCCAAGCCACTGAGGGGGCCGAAAAGCGCCGGGATTATAGCGAAGTTGCTGAAAAATACATGGACAAAAGCGCGCCGTCCGCCAGCGGGGCGTATGTTCAGCGGNCGGCATTATGAATGCCAATGTTTTCTATTAATTCCTCACATAAATTAAGGTTATGTNAGGGGCGCAGGCTTGGCTTACTCGTCCAGTAAACGCACCGCCTCTGCCTCTGTCTCGACGCGCCGGGCGGCCGCTCGGGTGACACGGGTTGCCGGCATGGTGGCACCGGCATCGGGTCGCGCCTCGACGAAGCCGCAGGCGATGCATCGNCGCTCATCGGTACTNNCGTCGATCACCATGCGATCCATTTCTTGNCANCTGGGGCACACCGCNCCCGCCACAAATCGCGGCCGCTGTTTGGGTTCAGAACCAGAATCCGACATACTCGCTCCGCGGCATCCTCTACACAGCCCAACGTTTTCGAAGAACATCAAAACATTATTTTAACAACCTTGGCGCATGCCACAGACCGCCGCCCACCGCATGGCGGGCAGCGCCACCTGAAGCCAGCAGGAGAGACAGCTTGAGCACCATCGATTTTAGAGGCGATAGCAATATCCGCGAAGGACTGGGTATTACTCCTGTACTGGGCGAGCGCGTGATGATCGACCCCTCCGCTGTCGTCATGGGTGATGTCGCGCTGGGTGATGATGTTAGCGTGTGGCCCCATGCGGCGATGCGCGGCGATGTGCAGGTCATTCGGATCGGTGCACGCACCAACATTCAGGACGGCACCGTCCTGCATGTGACCCATGATGGCCCCTATAACCCGGGGGGCTTCCCGCTGCACATTGGCGAAGACGTGACCGTTGGGCACCGCGCGCTACTGCATGGCTGCACTGTCGGGAACCGTGTGCTGGTCGGCATGGGCGCCATCATTATGGACGCCGTGGTGGTAGAAGACGATGTGATGATAGCCGCCGGCGCGCTGGTGACACCGGGCAAAAGGCTACGTAGCGGTTATCTTTATGCGGGCAGCCCCGCCCGCGAGGTCCGCGCGCTGACGGAAAACGAGATCACATTCCTCCCCTACAGCGCAGCGGGCTATACCTCCCTAAAGCAGCGTTATCTCGACGGCAACGCCTGATAGAAAGGCCTTACTGCTGTCGCAAATCGGCGATCACCAGTTGTGTATTGGGATACTCACCGAGCCACAAATAAAAACTCTCGGCTGCCTGCTCAACGAGCATCCCCAAGCCGTCTCTGGCATCACGTGCACCCTGCTCTACCGCCCAGCGCATGAACGGTGTCGGCCCCTTGCCATAGGCCATGTCATAGCAGCAGCACCCTTCGGCCAATACCGTCTCGCTGGGAAGGGCGGGCATGTCGTTAGAGAGTCCCGTGCTGGTGCCATTGATGATCACATCCCAAGGCGCCCCCGCCGCCTGCTCATAACCACCGCCCGATACGGGTATGGGCTGCGCCGCCCACTCTGCCACCAGCGCCTCCGCGCGCTCTGCGGTGCGATTCGCGATGACCAAGGCGGCGGGGCTGGCATCGAGTAATGACGGGATAACGCCCTTAACCGCGCCCCCGGCACCCAGCACCAAAATGCGCGCACCTTCCAAAATCCAGCCGGCGTTCGCCGTGACATCGATCAGCAAGCCTTTCCCATCGGTATTGTCTGCGTGGATCCCGCCCGCCTCATTTGCAGTCAGAAAATTGGCCGCACCCGTCAGCCGTGCCCTGTCCGATACCGTGTCAGCCATATCGAAGGCGCGAGTTTTAAAAGGTAAGGTGACGTTAAGGCCGTGACCCTCTGCGTTAAAGAAGGCTGATACCCAGCCCTCAAAGTCATCCACTCCGACCCGCTCGGCGCGATAGTCGATCTGCCTTCTGCCCTGTCGCGCGAAAGCCGCNTGAATGCGCGGCGAGAGACTGTGCTCAACCGGATTGCCCACCACGGCGAAGCGCCCTGAAATCAGTTGATCATCGGTCATCGCTTGAGCGCTTTTCTATCAAGAGCATCAGCATCAACAGGCCCGGCCACCATCAGCTGGCTGTCGCACCCGCGTCGACCCCCAACCAGTCGCGCGGCCGCAAAAAGTCTGTCATAAGCGCCGCCTCGGGCGTCCCCTCCTCAGGCGTGTGCCCATACTCCCAGCGCACGAGGGGCGGCAGCGACATCAATATGGCCTCTGTGCGGCCATTGGTTTGCAAGCCAAACAGGGTGCCACGGTCNTGNACGAGGTTGAACTCCACGTAGCGCCCCCGTCGGTNCAGCTGCCATTGGCGCTGCGGCTCCGTCCAGGGCGTGTCCATGCGCCGCTCCAATATGGGCGCATAGGCCTTGAGAAACCCGTCTCCCACGCTGCGCATGAACGAGAACGTCTCGTCAAAACCCCACTCATTGAGGTCGTCATAAAAAAGCCCGCCCACGCCGCGCGGCTCCTGGCGGTGGGGNAGATAGAAATAGTCGTCACACCATTTCTTTAGGCGAGGGTAAACATCCTCACCAAAGGGGTCGCAAGCGGCTTTCGCCGTGGCGTGCCAATGGACGGCGTCTTCTTCATAACCATAGTAAGGGGTCAGGTCGAATCCACCACCCATCCACCAAACTGGCTCTTCGCCAGGTTTCTCAGCCATGAACATGCGTACATTGGCGTGGGACGTCGGCGCATGCGGGTTGCGAGGGTGGATGACCAGAGAAACCCCCATGGCCCGAAAACTGCGCCCTGCGAGTTCCGGACGGTGCTGGGTAGCTGATGCCGGCATGCCCGCGCCCACCACGTGAGAAAAGTTCACGCCGCCTTTTTCGATGACATCACCCTCGGCCAAAACCCGGCTGATGCCGCCGCCACCCTCAGGTCGATCCCACGACTCGGTGGCGAAAGTTGCGCTGCCATCGATGGCCTCGAGTCCCCCGCAGATCTGATCCTGAAGTGATGTCAGGTAGGCCTCTACTGCCTCCGCATCCATGGACTGCTCCTTATTTTCTCTTTACCCGCGGATGACCGATCCATCTGCTACNCGACGTATTGTTGATGGTTTGCCGGTCGGGTCAATAGCGCCCGGCATTGCCGGAAGTGTCATACCGAAATACCTCCGAAGCTCCCAGATGCTGTGCGGTGGCGGCAGCCCAGCGGGATTTGCGCTGGTCGAGACTAATGGCCCGCCAAATGCCGCACACAGCGTAGCCAAGGCAGGTGATGACGTCACCCGAATCGCCACCTCGTCGCTATCGCCCGTTATCCAGGATGGGAAAAACCCTTTGTGGGGCACCAGCCAGGTATTGGGCCCGGGCCAGGATGCCAGCATCGTCTCACGCTGCTCGGATGACAGGTCACTGAGCACATCAGCGAACACATCACTGCTCGCACCAACCACAATCAGGCCCTTGCTGACCTCGCGCTGCTTCATAGCCAAAAGGTCCAGCACCGCGCCTTCATNGAAGGGATCACAGCTCAGTCCCCACACGCCCTCTGCCGGACACGCCACCACCCCGCCCGCCCAGAGCGACTCCGCCAACTGGGGCGCTCGCCAGCGAGAGTGCAGCTCAGGTCCCAAATTCATCGCAATGCCAGCGCCGTGTAAAAGACAGGCCCGCACCTTACCCCAGACGCCAGCGCCGCCGCACCATCGGGTACCACCAATACAGCAAGCGCACAGGTGACGATAAGTCGCCGGGCCNCGGGTCGGCCCGACCCGTTCCAGTCGAGAAGGCCACCCATGCAGATCGCAATCCATTTGCTCACTTCCACAGCATTCATTCCATTGTGCACTGCCCGCCTCATCTGCCAACAGAGACTTGGCATCGCGGTATAATCTCAGTGTGTGGCGTTGATTCGGGCAGAGCAAGACCAAATCCGAACACTTTTCTCCACTACACATCCGCATTGGCACTGGAAGCGCGGCACATGGCCCTACTCCCTATTCTTGAGTTTCCCGACCCGCGACTGCGCACGCGCGCAGTACCTGTTGTCGCGGTCGATGCAAGAATTCAACAGCTTGTCGATGACATGTTCGAGACCATGTATGCGGCGCCCGGCATAGGCCTGGCGGCCAGTCAGGTCGATGTCCACGAGCGCGTGATTGTCATGGATCTCAGTGAGGATCATTCGGATCCCAGAGTCTTTATTAACCCCGAGATCACCGTCATCGATGAGACGCTGGGTTCCTATGATGAGGGCTGTTTGTCTGTGCCCGGATTCTACGAGACCGTTGAGCGGCCCCAGATTGTTGAGGTCACGGCACTCGACCGCGANGGCGCCGAATTCACAGAGCGACTCGATGGCCTCATGGGTATCTGTCTGCAGCACGAGATAGACCATCTTGAAGGCAAACTGTTCGTCGATTACCTGTCACCGCTGAAGCGACAGCGCATTCGCAGCAAGCTCGTCAAAGAACAAAAACGCCGCGCCTGATCGATGTCGATACCGCTCAAAGTGGTTTTCGCNGGCACCCCGGACTTCGCCGCCCGACATCTTCAGGGTCTGATTGATTCACCCCACCGGATCGTTGCGGTGATGAGCCAGCCCGATCGNCCCTCGGGCCGAGGAAAACGCCTGCAACCCTCCCCAGTCAAGGCGGTGGCACTCGANGCAGAACTGCCTATCTGGCAACCAGCGTCACTGAAAAACGCTGACAGCGAGGCCACCCTGTCGCATTACCACGCCGACATTCTGGTGGTTGTGGCCTATGGGCTGATTCTGCCCGCCGCCATATTGGATATCCCGCGGCTGGGTTGCCTCAATGTTCACGCCTCCTTATTACCCCGGTGGCGCGGTGCCGCACCGGTCCAGCGCGCGATCGAAGCGGGAGATACCGAGACGGGCGTCAGTATTATGGCGATGGAGCCNGGCCTGGATACCGGCCCCGTGCTCCTCACCCGAACGCTGCCCATCAGCACCGACCACTCCAGCGGCACGCTGCTTGATGATCTTGCTCAACTCGGTGTCACCGCACTGGTCGACAGTCTTGAGAACATTCACAACCTATTAGCCAGCGCCGCGCCACAGGATGACAGTCAGGCCACCTACGCCCATAAGATCTCCAAGCAGGAGGGTGCGCTCGATTGGTCAGCAGCCGCAGCCGTGCTGGCGCGGCGAGTGCGAGCGTTTCATCCGGCGCCCGGCTGTTACACCCACCTTGGCGGCGACAGACTCAAGGTGTTATCCGCTCATGCCGTCGATGAACCTCACGAAGGGAACTCAGGCGAGATCATCGCAGCCGAAGAGGCCGGTATTCGGGTGAGCTGCGGTGAGGGACAACTGGTCATCACCGAGGCGCAGNTCCCCGGGGCGAAGGCACAGTCTGTGGCCACCCTCCTGCGCGGTCATCAGGCACTATTTCAACCCGGGCAGCGCCTCGGCGACGCTAACCTAGGCTGATCGTGTCCTCGCCCCGGGCCGTTGCGGCGGACATCATTGGTCGGGTAATCGCCGGGCAGTCATTAAACCGGCTCTTGCCGGAAGCACTCGATGCGGTAGCCACCAAGCAGCGGGCACTTTGCCAGGAGTTGGTGTACGGCACGCTACGGGAATGGCACTGCCTCGAAGCAGTCTGCCTCAGCTTTCTCGCCAAGCCGCTGCGACGAAAAGACCAGGACATCATGGCCCTGCTGTGTATTGGGCTTTATGAGCTTGAGCACCTGAGCACCCCCGCCCACGCGGTCGTTTCAGAGACCGTCAACGCCACCCGGGCACTTAAGAAGCCCTGGGCCAAAGGGGTGGTGAATGGCGTGCTGCGCGCATACCAACGTCAGGAGGGTGTCGCCGCCGAGGCGCTGTCGCCAGCGGCACAGCGGGCACTGCCTGCCTGGCTGCACGCCGCGCTGAGCACTCAGTATGACGACGCCGCAGAGCAGATCGCCTTTGCTGCTCGCCATCGACCGCCCATGACCTTGAGGGTCAACCAACTTAAAAGCACCCGGGATGACTACCTGCACTCGCTGACAGAAGCAGAGATAGAGGCAACACCCTGCGCCGTTTCAGACGACGGTGTCGTGCTCCGTCGACCGGTCGATGTGGGATCGTTGCCCGGCTTTATCGAGGGTGTCGCCAGCGTTCAGGATAGCGCGGCCCAACTGGTCGCGCGCCTCTTGGACCCGCAGGCCGGTGAGCGGATTCTCGATGCGTGTTCGGCACCGGGGGGTAAAGCCTGTCATCTGCTCGAGCTCCAGCCCGCCATTGAGGAGCTGGTCGCACTGGACATCAGCGAGCCCCGATTACAGCGCGTCATTGAAAATACCGAGCGGCTGGATCTTCAACTGACCCCGCTCGTAGCCGACGCCAGCGCGCTACCGGACACGCTTCTGGCCACACCCTTCGATGCCATTCTGGCCGACGTGCCCTGCTCTGCCACCGGCGTCATGAGACGCAACCCGGATATCAAAATCCTCAGAGAGCCAGACGACATCGCGGGTTTTGCCGGCCAACAACTGGCTATATTGGCTGGGCTCTGGCCGGCCCTGAAGCCGGGAGGTCGATTGCTTTATGTCACCTGCTCGGTGTTGGCCGCAGAAAACGACGAGGTCGTCGACCGGTTCGCCGCCCAACACGGTGCGCAGATTGACGCGCTAACACTTGGCACCGGGATGCCGCGCCAGCGTGGCTGGCAGACCTTGCCGGATCAGCATGGTGGCGACGGGCTGTATTTTGCGTTGTTGCGCAAAACCACCGAGTAGCACTGCAAGCCCCTCCACCAACGTAAGTAATCCACATGGCGTGGCGGGTTTCACTTGGTTTAAGGTGTTCCCGGGTCGTTGGGAGGGTCCAGAGGGCGGTGAAGATCATTATCCTCGGAGCGGGGCAAGTCGGCGGCACGCTGGCTGAACACCTCGCCGATGAGCAAAACGACATCACAGTCGTCGACGAGCGCGCCGCCACCCTGAAGCGACTTCAGGAGCGTCTGGATATCCGGACGGTGTTGGGCAACGGGGCTCACCCCTCCGCATTACTGAACGCGGGCGCAGAAGACGCCGACATGCTGATTGCGGTCACCGACAGTGATGAGATCAACATGCTGGCCTGCTCGGTGGCTTTCACGTTATACAGAACGCCCACCAAGATCAGCCGCGTGCGCTCCGCAGACTACCTCGCCAAACATCAGGCGCTGTTTGAATCGGGTTCGATTCCGGTCGACGTCATCATCGGCCCCGAGCAGCTCGTGACAAAAAATATCGAGCAGCTCATCGCCAACCCCGGCTCACTGCAGGTGCTCGATTTTGCCGAGGGCCGCATTCGGCTGGTTGCGGTGAAAGCGGTCGCAGGCGGGCCCATTGTCGGGCGGGAACTGCAGGAGATTCGCGAGCACATGCCTCGGGTGGACACCCGGGTCGCGGCGATTTTCAGGCGCGGCGGTGAGCCCATCATTCCCGAGGGTGGGACGGTGGTCGAGCCTGACGACGAAGTGTTTTTTATTGCCGCCAGGGAACATATCCGCGATGTGACGTCCGAGCTTCGCGAGGTGGATAAGCCCTACAAACGGATCATGATTGCAGGGGGCGGCAACATCGGCGCCACACTCGCAAAGCGTCTCGAAAAGGACTATCAGGTCAAAGTCATCGAGCGCTCCTATGACCGGTGCCGGGTGTTGTCAGACATACTGGAAAGCAGCATCGTATTGCACGGTAGCGGCAATGAACCGCTGCTGCTCCAACAGGAAAATATCGAAAATACCGACGTCTTTTGCGCACTCACGGACAACGACGAATCCAACATCATGATGTCCATGTTGGCGAAACGGCTTGGCGCGAAAAAGGCGATCACACTGATCACCAACTCAGCCTATGCGGACTTGATTGGCGAGGAAATCGACATCGCCATCTCACCGCAGCAAATCACTATTAGCAGCCTGCTCATGCATGTTCGACGCGGTGACATCAGCGCCGTGCACTCGCTGCGCCGCGGTGCCGCNGAGGCCATCGAGGTGACAGCGCATGGGGACTCACGATCATCCAAGGTCGTAGGACGAAGGCTGGATGGATTGAACCTCCCCTCTAGTGTGACCGTCGGGGCCATCCTGCGCGGAGACGCCGTGCTGATAGCGCATGATCATGTGGTGATCGAAGCCGATGACCACGTCATTCTTTTCTTGACCGACCGCACGCAGATTTCTGCAGTCGAAAAATTGTTTGCGGTGGGATTCGGCTTCATCTGATGCAATTCGCCATGGCGTTCAAGATCATCGGCGTCTTGCTGATCCTGTTCAGCACCGCGATGTTGCCATCGCTGCTCCTGTCGCTGATCGCCAAAGATGGTATCGAGTCCGCATTTGCCACAGGGCTCGCCACCACGCTGTTTGCCGGCGTTATGCTGTGGCTGCCGACGCGGCACCTGAGTCGCGATCTGAATATCCGCGACGGGTTCATGGTCACCGCGCTGTTTTGGGTTGTGCTGGGTTTGTTCGGCGCCATACCGCTGTGGCTTGCCCCCGATCTCGCCCATCAGGAGCGACTGGGATCGGGACCCGAGCGGACTGGAACGGTATAACGAACCGGTGGATTCCCGA
>FUFK010045565.1_pt1 | contig 18211 bp, 12 predicted proteins | sample 1021851 | NCBI WGS metagenome assembly FUFK01 (sample SAMEA51879418, study PRJEB19060) | metagenome
GAAGCTGTTGTGATGTTTGATCAAGCCATGGCGGAGCAGTTTGCTTTTCGTCGTAAGCGCGCCGGTCATCTCTGGTCAAAACAGCGATTTCTAGCTGCGCAGTGGTTAGCTCTGCTTAAAGATGATTTGTGGTTGTCCAATGCGCGCCACGCCAACGCCATGGCCCAGCGCTTAGCGACTGGTTTCACGACACACCCGGGNATTGAATTACCGTGGCCTGTTGATGCCAACGAGCTTTTCCCAGTGATACCTGACCACATCCGTGTGCGNTTCAGAGAGGCTGGGTTGGAATTCTATGACTGGCCAGCTCAGTCCGACATGACCCGATTCGTAACTAACTTTGCGACGGATCCTGAGGACATTGAGCGAGCAATTGAAATCATCGCAAGTACAAAGTGATTGGGTTNTCCNGTCCTTGCNAGAGGACGGTCTTACGAGTAGCTGAGGTATTCCTTTGCTGCCCGTCGTTACAAGTCTGGTGATTGATTTGACCTTTCACAAGATGGCCATTGAGTGCCTCACGGCTGGGGCGCATTCATTGCGCTATCGAGCGATCTGAAAGACATCGCCCTCTTCAGTGACTGCGATAATCCCGCCGTCTCCCAACACGCGGACGTCCCGGACCCGACCTTTGATTTCAGGAAAGATCGCCTCGTCTANAACAACCGTATCGCCGTCGAGCTTCAGTCGCCGCATCTCCTCATTAATCAGCGAGCCCAATAGCAAGTCGCCTTGCCATTCAGGGAATAGGTCACCGCGGTAGATTGCCAGTCCCGATGGTCCGATGCTGGGCACCCAGTACTGAAGGGGCTGCTCCATACCCTCGGCTTCAGTGAAAGGAGAGATCACCGCGCCGCTGTAGTCGACCCCGTAGGTTATGGCCGGCCAGCCGTAGTTGCGCCCTGCCCGAATATGGTTCAGTTCATCACCACCTTTGGGCCCGTGTTCCATCATGAGAATGCGGCCGGTCGCTTCGTCATATATCAAACCCTGTGGGTTTCGGTGACCGTAGGAAAAGACTCGTGGGGCCTCGTTGGGGAACGGATTATCTGCGGGNGATGTGCCATCGGTATTGATGCGGAGTAGCTTGCCCAGCTCCCAATCTAAGTTCTGTGCTTCCTCACGGTACCTGTAGCCTTCACCCACAGTGACCAGCAGCGTGCCATCAGGAAGAAATGCGAGCTTGCCGCCGTAGTGGGCAGGTCCCTCTTTATCTGGGCCAACCTCCAGAATGGTCTGTATCTCGCGTAGCTTGTCGCCGTCGAGCTTCGCTTTCACGACAGTTGTTCGGTTGGCAGATTTATCCCCCCCTGCGAAGCTCAGATAGATCATTCTGTTGTTAGCGAAGTCCGTGTCGGCTAGCACTTCTAGGAGTCCGCCCTGACTAGCGAAATAAACGGGCGGGGTTCCTGTTATGGGGGTGATGCTGCCGTTGGGCTCTAGCCTTACTAGCCGACCCGATTTTTCAGTTACCAAATATGTGCCGTCTTCAATGGGAGCGACCGACCAAGGCTCATCCAAACCGGTNGCCAGGGTTTTGACTTGGTAGTCTTGTGTTGAGCCTGCACAGAAAGAGCTGAGACAGAGTAGCCATAGGAGGGAGGATTGGAGCGCGCGCATGCAGAAAGGTCCTGAAAAATGAGTCAGCTAAGCTACGTCAGCGTAACATCAGCGGATTCTGGAAAACGCTTCACTTTTGGAGATGAATAAATCGTATGCGCGCTTTGCTGGCAGTGGCGATAGGCATTTTGGTCGCTTTTTTCGTGGGTTCGGTGATTGGCACGCAAATGGTGCTGAGCTCGGTGGAAAAGATGGGTTTGGCGGTGTCTTGGGGCATGCGCTGGTCCAGCTCTTGGAGAGACATTGTGGGACTGAGCGCCAGCCTGCTCCCCCTGATGGCCATCGCTCTCGCGCCGGCGTGGTTGTTGTTGGTATGGCTGGATCGGCGCTCCGTGCTGAATATCAATGCGGCTANCTGTGCGATTTGCGGTGGGCTCTGCGTCGGCTTGTTACATCCCCTCCTCAATATGGCATTTGGTGTCGATGTTTTTGCACCAGCAAGGTCCTGGAGTGGATTATTGTGGCAAGCCGCTGCCGGTGCGTTCGGTGGGTGGGCGATGGCATCCCTTTGGAGAAATAGAGAGAACGCGGCATCGAATCGGTGATCTGCAGGCTCGCGGCGCCCGCGCTCAGGAAGAGATCGCCAAGCTGAAGANGGCTTACCNANAGCTCGATGACCGGTCGCGGCTTATTCTGAAGCTCATTCTTATCCTGTCGGGCCTAGATTTTATTACTGCGCTTTAGAAGTGAGGCCGGTCTAGCAGAGTCCCTGCTTCTGGATGTCTGGCATGCCGAGGTCTGCGAGCGTGAAGCACTAAATTAGCGTGCAATGAGCGAGACCACGGTGCTCTGAGACCGCGCTATTTGGCAGCTTCCCAGCTGTCACAAACCTGCAACAAAAACGTCAAGTTTCTGCAAGATCTCTGCCATCAAACGGTCACCTCCGGGCCTTAACGTGCAACCCATCGGAGGCGCATCGGACGCGCGGATTGGCACTGAGGCTTTAATGGGTTCTTGCATCACTTCTCGTTTGGCACGTTGTCTTCTTTCATTGCTCACNTGGNTCGTCATTGTCNCNGCTCAAGCTGCNGACGAGCTGTTGGTCTATGCATTCGCGAATGGCGAACCTGCCGTCGGCGCCGAGGTTCTCATCGGTGGTCAATCGGTAGGCACAACCACCTCTGATGGTTCCCTCCTTGCTGATCTGGGTGGCTCGGGTGCGCGAGTGCTGAGTATTCAGTCAGAGTCAGGATCGGTGACACAGCGATTCAGTGCTGGGGCCGGACAATTGGTAGATGCCGTCGCGCAGCTCGATCAAGGTGCGGTATTCATCGACGTTTACTCTCAAACCGAAAGCATTTCAGAGCGCAAAGCGGCCACCGAAGGCACGCTGGTTGTCAATGTAGAGCAGGGCGGAGCGCCAGCAAGTGCGCAATCCATTTACGTTGCAGGTTCGGGGGCTGCGTTAAAGACTGATTCCTCAGGCAACGCCACGCTGACGCTCCCGCGCGGGCGCTACCGCATCCAGATTGCGGAAAAGACGGTGAATCTCAGAGTAGTGGGTGGTCTCGCGCGCGCCGTGTCGGTATCGATTGCCGAAGAGGGTGAAACGATGCAAATCGCCGCGCCCGAGATCGAGGAGGTCTTTGTGGTGGCGAGCTTCGACCCTGCGGGGCTTGAAGTCAGTGAGCGGGACACTGCAAACATCGTCGATACCATCGGCGTTGAGTTGCTCACCCGATTCTCAGACTCTGATGTCGCAGCATCGGTAGTGCGCGTGCCTGGTATCTCGGTACAGGACGACAAGTACGTGTTTATCCGGGGACTGGGTGGCCGTTACGTATCCTCCACGCTCAATAACGCGACCATGCCCTCTACAAACCCGTCAAAGCGGACAGTGCCGCTGGATTTGTTCCCTTCGAACTTTGTGAGCCAGCTGGACATTAAAAAGACTTTTCTGCCGTACATGCCGGGTGAGTCAACCGGCGGCAATTTGGTGATCAACACCAAAACGTTTCCTGACGACCGAGTCTTGGGTCTAAGTTTACAGGGCGGTTATACGACTGACCTGACTGGTGACACGGTCTTCGTTGATCCGATGGACGGCGATTTCGACGCGATCGGTTGGGACGATGGCACCCGCAATGAAGACCCTGCGCTGTCTGTTATATCCGATTTTCTGAGCTCCGGTACGGCCATTGATAGCCAAACCGGCGNGTCATTTGCNCTGGATGATTACACTGCGGGCGAGCTGCGCAGGGTAGGCGCCATCCTGATAAAAGACGGCTTCGATCCCGATTTCGAATCGGCGACGCCCGATGCCAAGGTGGGCGCTACCTACGGCGATTTGTTCCTGCTAGATAACTCCGAGCTTGGCGTGTATGCGGCGGTGAACTACTCCAATAAGTGGAGCAAGCGCGAAGATGGCGAGCGCTATACCTACGAGTCTCAAGGCGAAATTGCGGACAACTTCTTATACCGCCAGTACACCAACACGATTGAAGCAAGTGGCCTGTTGTCGGTTGGGTGGAACGTTGGCGATAGCACTTTTGAGTGGAATACCGTCGCGTCGCGTGTAACCGAAAGTCAGCTGGAGCGTTCGATCGGGCAAGAGGGTGATGAGTTTCAAGCCCTTATGCGGCAGACCATCCAGTGGGAAGAGCGTCAGTACTTGTCTACTCAGGTGCTGGGCTCACATTTCCTCGATGATGTGGGGTCTTTGTTTTTGGAGTGGCAGGCCACAGTCAGTCAGGCGGACCGTTACGCGCCTGATCGCCGCGANTACGACTTCACGGCGACTCAGAGTGCAACGGATCCGGCTGGGCTCAAGGCTGCCTTCGACTTCCAAAAGGCAAACGATCAGCAGTCGTCACTTTTTAGAGGCTTCATTCTGGAACCCGGAACCATTATTCGTCGCTATGACGAATTGGTGGACGATAATTTCGACGTCTCGGCGGATCTAACTTGGGACGTCTACGACGCAGGTGCCAGTTTTGGCCAGCTTAAGGCTGGCTTCCAGTTAATTTACCGCGAGCGCGACTCTGACAGCGCTACCTACGGCTTCAACGTCAACCAGATTCGTGACGATCTACTGCGCACCGAGAATTTGCTGGTCTCTGATGTGGTGTACACCTGTGACGGTGGCAACAATCGTCCAGGCTGCCAGCCCGGTGGTGAGGGCGGCATTTCCAGCAGCCCTAACACTGGCCTCGTATTNGTTGATAAGACGTTGGCGTCAGATAGCTACGATGCGGAGCTCGAGTACAACAGCGCTTACCTAATGTACGACCATACTTTTGACTCCGTATGGCAGGTGATTCTCGGGGGTCGCTACGAGACCTACGAGCAAACGACGAACACGTTTTCTTTGCAGGGCGCGCAGGGTGCCGTGCAATCCGTCATCGACGAGGATAGTTTTTTGCCCAGCTTGGGCGTGAACTGGTTCATCAGCGAAGAACACCAGCTTCGCTTCGCAGTCTCTCAAACCGTCGCTCGCCCTGATTTTAAAGAGGCGGCGAACGCAACCTTTTACGACAACGAATTTAACTTCCGGGTCCGAGGTAATCCGTTCCTCGAGATCTCAGACATTATCAATGCCGATTTGCGCTGGGAGTGGTATCTCTCTGAAGTCGACAGCCTGTCAGTGGCGCTCTTCTACAAAGATATGGACAAGCCAATTGAACGGGTTGTTCAGGCGGCATCGGGTACGGCGGGTAACTCGCGGACGTTTCAAAACTCTGATTCAGCGGAGCTCTACGGCATTGAGTTAGACGGTCGCTTTGAGTTCGCGCTAGGCGATGGTTACGACCAAACGCTCTTCCTCTCCTTTAACGCAGCGTTCATCGAATCTGAGGTGACCGCCAAAAATCAGGACGATCGAGCGCTTCAAGGGCAACCGGAGTACACCGCGAACCTGATTTTTGGTTACGACAACATCGGCGCAGGGCATCAGCTCACCGTGTTATTGAACCAAAACGGGCAAGCCATTGCTGACGTCGGCGTATCGGGGCAGCCGGATGTGTTTCTCGAGCCACGTCTCGATCTCAACGTCGTGTATCGCTACGAGTTCTCAGACTCTCTCACTATTCGCGCAAAGCTCGAGAACTTGCTCGATGACGAGGTGGAGTACTCACAGGGCGGACAAGTTTTCCAGATCTATAACCGAGGACCGACCATTCAAGTCGGCCTTGATTGGCAGCTCTAACCAGTTTCCTTTCATTGTTCTTGCGAGGCAGCAAAACCATGATGCGACAAGTACCGAAGATATTCTTCACCTTCCTCATGCTGACAATCCTGGGCGCATGCTCGGGTGATGACAGCACTACGATCAATATTGAAGCGCCCTCGAATAATGAAGGCGGCAGCTCAGGTGGGGGCGACTCCTCTGGCGGCGATTCCACTGGTGGTGACTCTGGAGGTGATTCGGGCGGCGAGACGCCCCCTGCGTGCCCAGAGGGTACGACGGAAGTCAGCGAGGGGCGCTGTGAGCTCCCCGCTACAATCTCCAGCGACATGACCCTCACTTCAGGTGTGGATTACCTCATGACGGGCCGGGTCACGGTTGGCAACGGCAACGGCCAACTGGAAACTAACGGCGACGGCACGCTGGATGACGGTAGTGCGGTACAGGCTGCGACGCTGACGATCGAAGCAGGGGTTGAAGTGTTTGGTGAGACCGGCACCTTCGCCAATCTGTTGATCACGCGCGGCAGCAAGATCATGGCAATGGGTACAGCGGATGCGCCGATTGTGTTCTCTTCCGACGATGCCGGCNACGACGGCTCCGGTGAGTGGGGCGGCCTGATCATCCACGGCTACGCGCCCCATAACGAGTGCGCGGTTGGCGGTAGTTACTGTGATATCGATTCCGAGGGTGAATCGGGTTTTGCCGGGGGTTATGACGAGGACGACAGCAGCGGAGTGCTCCGCTACGTGGTCGTCGCTGAAGGCGGTTACGAGTTCTCCACTGGCAATGAGATCAACGGCATCTCGCTGGTGGGCGTCGGTCGCGGCACCGAGATGGATTACATTCAAGTGCACGGCAACTCCGATGACGGAATCGAATTCTACGGTGGTAACGTCAACCTCAAGCACGGCGTGTTTACCAACAACAACGATGACTCTGTCGACTGGGATGAGGGCTACCAAGGCAACCTCCAGTACATCATCGTCAAGCAGGGTGCATCAAAAGGCGAAGCATTTGAGATGGACACCGAAGGGTCATCTGATGGCTTCCTGTCCAAGCCCACACTGTCTAATGTCACTGTCGTGGCGGAGAAGGTGGCAGATCGTGCGGACTACAGTCTGAACTTTAAAAAGCGCTCTGGTGGCTTCTTCCACAATACGGTGGTGACGGTATCTCCAGACTCTGAGACTTCTCTTTCAACCTGCGTGAATGTCGATGGCTCGGGCTCACAAGCTTTAGTGGGCGAGGCATTGGTACTGAACAATTGGATTCAAGACTGTGCTTCAGGTTCTGGCGATCAGGGCACGCTTGCGAATGTGTCGGGTCTCGATAATGGCACGATCAACGCTGTCGCGGCTCAGTTGGACAACAACTTCGCGTCGCAAGCACCCGAGGCGGTGCTGTCGAGTGCCATCGACTGGGATGCGGTGAACAGCGCATTCTCCGAGTCAGTGGCCGATGCCAGCTACCTCGACGCAGCCAGCTACATTGGCGCCGTGAATCCTGACGGCAGCGATGTGTGGTGGGCGGGCTGGACCGTCGCAGGTTCCGTGGGTAATCCAACTTTGCCTGAAGCGTCCTGCCCAACGGGTACTGATGAGTTGGAGGCCGGACTTTGCTTGTTGCCTCCGACGGTATCGACCGATATGACACTGACCGCCGGCGTTGACTACCTGATGGAGGGTCGCGTCACGGTGGGTAACGGAAATGGCCAGCTTGAAACAAACGGAGACGGCACGCTGTCAGATGGCTCTTCGGTGCGCAACGTTACCTTGACGATCGAAGCGGGCGTAAACGTCTACGGTAAGACAGGCACGTTCGCCAATCTGGTGATCACTCGCGGCAGCAAACTTATGGCCGAGGGCACCAAGTCAGCACCGATAGTCTTNTCGTCTGACGACGAGGGCCTTGACGGTTCCGGTGAGTGGGGCGGTCTGATCATGCACGGATTNGCNCCTCATAATGAATGTGCAGCGGGCGGAACCTATTGCGACATCGATTCAGAGGGCGAATCNGGCTTCGCTGGTGGTTATGACGCCGACGACAGCAGTGGCGTGCTCCGTTACGTGGTGGTCGCAGAGGGCGGTTATGAGTTCTCCACCGGTAACGAGATCAACGGCATCTCATTGGTGGGTGTCGGTCGCGGCACCGAGATGGATTACATTCAGGTGCACGGCAACTCCGACGATGGCATTGAGTTTTACGGCGGCACCGTTAACGTCAAGCATGGCGTATTCACCAACAACAATGACGACTCTGTGGATTGGGATGAGGGCTACCAGGGTAACCTCCAGTACATCATCGTTAAGCAAGGCGCCTCGAAAGGCGAGGCGTTCGAGATGGATACCGAAGGGTCTTCCGACGGGTTCCTGTCGAAGCCGACGCTGGCGAACGTGACGATCATCAACGATAAAGTGGCTGATAGGGCGACATACAGCCTGAACTTTAAGAAGCGTTCCGGCGGCTTCTTCCACAACACCGTGGTCACGGTTGCTGATTCCTCGGAAACTGCGGTGGACACCTGTATCAACGTGGATGGCTCTGGTTCGGAAGCGTTGGTTGGTTCAGCGTTGGTGATCAACAACTGGATCCAGGACTGTGGTCAAGGCGAAGGTGTGCACGGTGCCCTGTCGGGCAGCAATGTGAGCTTTGACGCATCGACCGTGACCGAGACGGATGCGGCACTGGATGCGTTGCTTAGCTCGCAGGCGCCCGGGGCATCTGGCCTTACTCCGCTTGATTGGGATGCCATCAATGGCTCGTACGCTGAGTCAGTGGCAGATGGCGACTATCTGGATTCGACCGATTACATTGGTGCAGTAAACCCTGACGGTTCTGACCCCTGGTGGGCGGGCTGGACGGTCTCTGGATCCTTGTAAGACAGCCAGCATGGTGAAGTCAGTTTGGGGGGCGCACTGTGTTGCTTCCTCGCAGACATCGCCAAACGAAAAAAGCCCGCATATTGCGGGCTTTTTTTATCGGTAACCCGTGATCAGACGGGGGTCTTCGCTGACAGTAACTCCCATGTNGTGTCGCCGTCTTTAAGCTCCTGATACCGATACNGGACCTCTGAACCCTCGGGTAGCGCCTGAATGTCGTCAGAGGCTTTGAATTGCACCTTCGATCGCGAGCCACGACGCTTTGCACGGCAACGTGCATTTTCGCCGTCATCAATGCCGGTGAATCGGATTTGAAGGGGAGTATCAGCCTGTTTTTGCAGGATTTCGCCGGTGAACAGGCACTCTTGATTGAGTTCAGCCATCGTCGGCGCGGCAACAAGGCTGGCTGCCATGACCGTGCCGGCAGCGATGAGAGTTGAACGCAGTGCTCTTTTGTTTTTCATGCTTCGTCTCCTTGCGCCTCACGGCGCGTTGTCGCTTCACAGCGTGGTGCCAGAGCAGCGTCAGGCTCTCGGCAGGGGTGTGACAGCAACGCTGTCATCAAAATGACTTGTTTTTGTCATCTAAGTGAAACATTAATGTAACAAAACAGTCACAAAAATGAAATATGAAAAAATAGCAATTAATATGTAATAGAAACAGATGGTTAGAAGTATTAATTGGACTACGTAGATTTTCTAGCCAGCTGGGGGGCACTGGGCTTTAAGTGAAAACCGATCGGAGCCCGAGAGGACCTTCTTCGCGAATTTCAATGCAGCACAGGCCAGCTCAATCCGGCTCAGTGCCCACTCGGCTGTGTATCGCAGGCCATTAAAGGTGCGGGTATGTACTTTATTCTCGGCTATAGCACCGCCAGCACGTCAGCCAGCAAAGCATTCATGTCGGCTAGAGACTCGTTCAGGGTGAGTCCCAGTCGGACGACCACCAGTTCTCTCTCCGGAACTACCACCACAAATTGACCGGAGTTGCCGCCGGCGTGGAAGGTGTTATCCGGCGCACTGGGAAAGGCCCGATGTGCGGTATTGAGCCAAAACCCGAGACCGTAAATCTCGCCACTCTTGGCTGTGCCGGGTGTCACGGCCAGCCGTTGCCACTGTTCGCTGATCACCTTACTCCGACCATGCCAGGCATCTAGCCATAGTTGTCCCATGCGTGCCCAATCTCGTGCGGTGAGATACGCATAGCTAGAACCCACCTGTACCCCACTCGCGTCGGGTTCCAGCACGATTTCTTGAAGCGTTAGAGGCTCAATAAACTCCCGTTGGATCCAATGAAGGTAGGACTCTCCAAGTAATGACTGCTGCCAGACGAGGGAAGCAGTATTGATGTCACCACTGGAATAGGCCCATTGCTTCCCAACCGGTTGTGCATGGCCCGTATCAGGGGCCGATAACCACATGCCCGGCTGGCGGTAGAGCATGTCGGTCACGTCGTCACCGGGGAAGTATCGCTCCGAGAAATCAAAGCCGGTGGTCATCGACAGCAAATGCCGCAATGTGAGGCGTGGGTCCACTTTGCCAAGGGTTCTGGAGCCAGCGCCTGCTGCTTGCAGCGCGCTCACCACGGGCCTGTCCAAATTCAGGTTGCCTTGATCAACTTGCCGCCCAATAAAAGTCGCCATCAGGCTCTTGTTCATCGACCAGCCTTGCATTGGCGTCGTGGCTGTCACGGGTGCTCCGTATTGCTCTGCGACCACCTCACCGCGATGCATGACGATGACGGCGAGGGTATTTCGGCCGCCCTCAGGGGGCTCGGCGAAGGCGGTATTCAAAGCAGCTTGTAGAGCCGGTTTGTTCTTGGCATGTTGAGCTGGCGCATGGTTGGCGCTGGATGCTGGCGCCAAATCAGTGTCATGGGGGTGCCCTGAAAAGCCATCGGCAGAGGCTGCGAAAGGGAATAGCGGCGCGTGATCCGTTTGATTCAGCGTACAGCCGTAGCGCTCTCGATGCTGCGCGGTCACCGAAGCCCCCAACATGTGTGCCTTAACCTGCTGGCCGTCGGTATCNAGGTCATAGTTAANTAATCGCGCCAGCGGGCCGACGGTGGCGAGTCTCGGGAGCACGTCTGTGTTAACGACGAAGTGCTCCGGGAGTCCCGCTACAAACACACCCGAGCAGACTTGCTTGGCGGCGTAGCCCGCGCCAATAGCGCCTGCCTGCATTATTAAGCGGGTGGGCAACGCTACGGCAGCGATGACGGTTAATGTTAAGAGGGGCTTGAGCACACCCTTCATTATCGAGTTCCTTGGCGTGATGTGAGGCGATGAAGGCTGAGTCACCCACCTCGTAAAGTCCAGCTTTGTTAGAAATGCGATTTATTGCCGCGCTCGCTGGCAAACGGGTTCACACGGCTGTCATGTTCCCAGCGATATACTATTGGGTTAAGGAATCTGCATTGAGGACNCCCGATGGACGTCATTGGGTCTTACGGGACGTTATTACTGTTATTGGCCTGCGCCTTTGGCCTGTTCATGGCCTGGGGTATTGGCGCAAACGACGTGGCGAATGCCATGGGCACGTCGGTGGGCGCGCGCGCCTTGACCTTGAAGCAAGCGATTGTTGTGGCGGCGATCTTTGAGTTTACGGGTGCCTACCTCGCGGGTGGCGAGGTCACTTCTACCATCCGTAAAGGGATCGTCGACCCCGGCTTGATGTCAGACACACCTGAGCTCTTGGTATACGGGATGCTGTCAGCCCTATTGGCTGCCGGCACGTGGCTGTATATTGCCAGTTTGAACGGTTGGCCTGTCTCCACGACACATTCCATTGTGGGTGCAATCGTGGGATTTGCTGCGGTCGGTATCTCGGTAGACGCGGTCGACTGGGGCCAGGTGGGCACCATNGCGGCGAGTTGGATCGTATCTCCTCTGCTGGCGGGCGGCATCGCTTTCGCGCTGTTTATTTCTGTCAGATCGCTGATCCTCGATCAGGACGATCCGNTTGTTCGCGCGCGTCGTTACGTGCCGGTTTATATGTGGCTCGTGGGCTTCATGATCTCCATGGTCACCTTGACCAAGGGGCTTAAGCATGTCGGTCTCAGTGCGGACTTGGGTTTTGGCTCAAATTTCGCCAATGCGCTCGCACTGTCCGTAGGCGTCGGCTTGGCTGTGGCGCTGGTAGGAGGGGTCTTGCTAAGCCGGCTGAAACCCAGCGGGAAAGATGAGAACTCTATTGAGAACGTTGAGCGCGTCTTCGGCATACTGATGATCTTTACTGCCTGTGCCATGGCTTTCGCACATGGGTCAAATGACGTCGCGAATGCGGTTGGACCGCTGGCTGCAGTGGTCAGCACCGTACAGTCCGGTGGGATCGTTGGTGTGAAGAGCATCATGCCCTGGTGGGTCTTGGCTGTTGGCGCGGTGGGCATTGTGTTTGGTCTCTCAACCTATGGGTGGCGAGTGATTCAAACTATTGGGCGTAAAATCACAGAATTAACGCCGAGTCGCGGTTTTGCCGCCGAACTGGCGGCTGCGACCACGGTCGTGTTGGCGTCAGCAACGGGCTTGCCCATTTCAACCACGCACACATTGGTAGGGGCTGTANTGGGTGTNGGGTTGGCACGAGGTGTGGAGGCACTGCACCTTCCTACTATTTGGGCGATTGTATCNTCCTGGGTGGTGACGTTACCCGCCGGCGCCGGTCTGGCCATTGTCTTTTTTTACATTTTACGGTCGATCTTTGGTTAGTAAGGTATAACCCGCTAAAGTCAGAACAAGGAGCTCAGTGTTATGGCGGTTAAACCCGCAATCTCAGAAGTCATTAGTAACTCGCCACTCGCGTTGCTAGAGCGGCATGCTGGTGTCCGTGTGGATTACGTGGAGCGTCTGCCGTTGTACTTTGAAGAGGCTCAAGCGGGGCGCTGGGGTCGCGCGGGTGAGGTGCGAGAAGACATCTGCCGATTTGAGGGTCTGGCAGATGAACTCAAGCAGGATGTTCGCAGCAACTTGCCCCGCGGACTGTGGATGTCTGTCTCCCGGGCAGACCTGCTTGAACTGGTGCGTGTTCAGGACAAGGTGGCCAACGGTGTCAAAGAAGTATCGGGTATCTCATTAGGCCGTCAGTTAGCTTTTCCTGCGCCATTAACGACTGACCTCAGAACGTTTATGGACGTTGTGGTTGATGTGAGCCGTACCGTCGTGAAAATTATCGGTGCCACGCGAGAGCTATCTCGGTCGGCTTTTGGCACCCGTCAGACCAATGTCATCCTCAGTTTTGTTTCACAGGTNGAAGCGGGTGAGCGCCGCAGCGACGATCTCCAAGCNGCACTGCGTGCCAAGCTACGGGAGTNNGAGGCAGAGCTGTCGCCGGTCGACGCCATCTTCCTCTATCAGTTGCTGGCCGGTATCGGAGACATTGCCGACAATGCAGAGAAGGTGGCACACCGCGCCCAGATTATCGCCACGAGCTGAGGACTTTGGGGTTTCTTTTGAGGGCCCCGCANAAACCCAACGCCAGCGAACAACACCTACATTAGTCGATCCTTGTGAAGCTCAGACCGATTTTCTGGTAGCCATGAGATGCGAAGCTGGGTAGGTGCGAGAGGTCGCTCTCTGACTCATCCAGCTTGATGTCGCCAAGCCGCCCCAGTAGTTCCTCAAACGCAATCTTGGTCTCAAGCCTGGCGAGCTCTGCGCCCNCACAAAAGTGGGGACCAAAGCCGAAGCCCATATGGGGTTTGGTAGTGGGTCGATCAATGTCGAACTGCTCTGGGTTGGGGAAGACCTCTGGGTCCCAATTGGCACCGGCCCACATTGGGATCACCATGTCGCCCGTTTTTACGTCCACGCCTTCGATGTTGTCATCTTGGGTAGCCCTGCGAAAGGTACATTGTATGGGCGGGTCCCAGCGCAAAGCTTCTTCGACCATGGCTGGAATGTCGTCCGGGTTGTTGCGCAACCGATTCATTAAGGCATCGTCGTTCAGTAGCACCAACATAGCGTTGCCGATCAGATTGGTGGTCGTTTCATGACCCGCGAGCAGGATCTGGTCGATGATGGGCAGCAGCTCTTCGGTGGTCAGTGGCGGCTCACCATCTACCTCGGTATTCACCATGATGCTAAGCAAGTCGTCTGTTGGCTCGCGGCGCCGATCTTCAATTCTGGGCACAAAATAGTCATGGAGTTCGACCACGGCGTGGGCTACTTCGCGCCGTCGCTCATGACTTAGCAAGTCGATATTGCCTGAGATCATCAGGTCACCCCAGTGCTTGAAAGTCCAGATATCGGCGCGATCCACGCCCAGTATGTCGGCGATCACCGTCACGGGCAGAGGCACTGCGAATTCGGGGATCAGATCGACAGAACCCCGGTCGATAAATGCATCGATCAGTTCGGTGGTGATCTCACGTATCTGTGGCTCCAGTGCGCGCACACTGCGCGGGCTCAGTGCTTTGCTGATCAGTTTGCGGTGCCGGGTGTGTTCGGGTGGGTCAGCGGTGAACAGCGCGTTAACGATGGGGTGTGCATTGGACAGTATCTCCTCGACATCGTCCTGCACCGGTTCGCTGTTGATGCCCATGTGTCGTGGGCCGCGGTCATCTTCGGTGATGGCGGATGAGTAAACGCCAGTATTTCTTGCAAGTGCCGCGAGGGTGTCATACCCCGCGACGATAGTGCCGATGTTGGGGTCGCGCCCTACGCCACCCGCCTCGTGGAGCGAAGCATAGGCCTTATACGGGCACTCGATGTGCTCGCTGTCTGCCAGATTCATTTCATGAGTGGTATCTTCAGCCATGGGTCTTACTGCCGCACCGATATAGACCGCAGTATAGCCATGGCTCACCGACGTTGGGCAACTCCCGTAAGGAGTGAGAGAGCGCTCAGTTCACGGCATTGAGCGGAAAGGCGACCGGCACAATGATTTCGTTGCGCCGCATGAAGGGCAGGGTCCAGGGTGGGTTGTATTGGTTCAGCGTGGGTTCGCCAGTGATATCGATCCCTTCCGCAATCAGAAAGCGCTGCAATTGCTGCCAATTTTCATCCGCTTTCTCTGCCGAGGCCCAGCCGCTGAATTGAATCACCGCAGCGGTGTAGGCCGGTGCCTCCCGAAATGACACCCGCTGATCTTCTGGTTGGGGGAGATCCTTGAGTGCATATTCGGCGGGCATCATAAAGGCCATTTCCTTCTCGCCGGCCATGGTCTGTTGCACAGGCGAGGTCATGGCGATTTTTTGTTCTTCGGCGTTACCGCCAAAGATATAACCCGCCAGCACGCGAAAGCCGCTGTCGGAATCCTCGTTCATCCCCGTGACCGCCATAATTCTCGGCGCATACGCGCGGATCTCGATCTGCTCGGCCTCCCATGCCTTTTCCACCTGGTATACGGGCTCTTCGATGGCGATGGCTTGGGTAGTCATCACCGATGTAACGAGCGAGATGAATAGAGTTTGGATATGACTGAGATATCGAAGCTGCTGCATTGGTGCGTCCTTTCACACATGGGCATAGTGTGAATACGCGTAGGCGCCGTCCCGGATCAGCTTCGAGAGGTTTGAATGGTCGGCACAGATACAGTGGTAAAGCAGCCACCTTTAAAAGTGGCGTAAGCCCAATGTCTTGCTCGGTGAACCAGGCGGCCAGCGTGTCAGGCCGCTCTGGGCTTTGCCCTTACGCTGCTAATACCGCGCTGGGTGTCGAGCGCGCCAGTGCCCATTCCTCTTCGGTCATTTCGGCCTCGATATCGCCGAATAGCGGGGTAGACAGGTATCGCTCCCCGGTATCGGGCAGCGTGCACAAGATCACGGAGCCTGGTGCCGCTCGCTGCGCCACATCCAGTGCCGCGGCAAAGGTAGCGCCGCAGGAGATGCCGCAAAAAATGCCTTCCTTTTGCGCAAGNGCCTGCGCGGTGGCAAAAGACGTATCGGCTGAAACCGGCACCACCTCGTCGATGTAACCCTTGTCGATGGATTCCTGAGTGACCAGCGGAATGAAATCCGGTGTCCAGCCCTGAATCATGTGAGGGGCCCAGGCAGGGTGGCTACCGCTGGCAGAGCCGTCCTCACGGCGCTCCTGCGCTCGGCCATCGGAGAGTAGCGCCGCGCCATCGGGCTCAGTGGTAACGATCTTGGTTTCCGGTCGCTCGGCGCGAAGCACGCGCGCGACGCCCGTCAATGTGCCGCCGGTGCCATAACCCGAGACAAAGTAATCGAGCTGCTCGCCGTCAAAGGCATCCATGATTTCACGCGCGGTGGTGCGCTCGTGGATGTCGGCATTGGCCGGGTTTTCGAATTGTCTTGCCATGAACCAGCCATTGGTTTCCGCCAGCTCCCGGCACTTGGTGACCATGCCCATGCCTTTCTCTTCCTTGGGCGTCAGGATGACCTTGGCACCCAGAAAGCGCATCAGTTTGCGGCGCTCAACCGAGAAGGTCTCCACCATCACCGAGACAAACGGGTAGCCCTTTGCGGCGCAGACCATCGCCAAGCCGATACCGGTGTTACCAGAGGTTGCCTCAATCACGGTCTGCCCCGGCTTTAGCTCACCCGAGGCCTCCGCCGCCTCAATGATGCCCATGGCCAGTCGGTCTTTGACCGAACCGAGGGGGTTGAAGGCCTCGATCTTTGCCCACATGGTCACATGATCCGGGGCAAGGTGATTGATTTTGACGATGGGCGTGTCACCCACGGTCTCAACGATGTTCTGAAATTTGCCGCGCGCCATAGCTGTTGATGTCTTGGGTTGTTGTTTAGAAAAGAAAAATTACCTCAAGCGAAGCGGGGCAACAAGACAATTGAGATGAAGCGGCTGGTTTTGCGACGCATACTCGGTATTCATGAGTGCTGTTCGTGACCCAGGTTAGGGCAGTGGCACCGCGCCTCTGCCCATCAGCTGAGCCCAAAACACATTGAGCTCCTCGGCACCGGTTTCGCGCTGCACAGTCCAATCGACGTGTTCTGTCTCGTCTTTCTCGGCCTGCACTCTGATACCCCACAGTCCTTTAATTGCATTTGGGATTTGTGAGTAACGCATATCAACGATCATTGCCGCGTCTTCATCATCGAGTGCTAACCAGTCATCAGAAAACCACCGAAAGCGTTCGATGTCTTTGGCTTGTTGCGACGTCGATGTGAGAAACGGAAAATCATGGCTCGCGTTGAATTTAGCCGCCGATTCGCCCGGGAAATAGGTTGGATTGACCCCCACACGCACAGCGTCCACATAATAGCGGTCCTCATATTCGTACAGGGCTTTCCAGACCAGCAAATTGGCAAAGCCCGGNTTTACCTCAAGCCGAATCGGCNCGTGTTGGCGATGNNTGACGATGCTNTCNGCAGCGGANAGCGCGCGNTGATGNTGCACTAAACCAAAGCNCAGATAACANAGCGCCCAGNNAAATCCGTAGANCGCGAGCCNCGGCTGNCGCCGAACAGCAGATATCAGCAAAAGCACCAGCAATGGCAGGGTGAATAAAGGGTCGATCACTGACACGTTGTGCCACGCGAAGCGCGCGTTGGTCAGGGGCCAGAGTAATTGCGTGCCGTAGGTGGTGCAGGCATCTANCAAGCCNTGGGTNCCGTAGCCCAGCGCNGCGAAAAACCACACGCTCCTAAAAGTCAGACGTTGCCTGACCAATGGGTAGAAGACGCATGCACAGATCAGCGCGCCGACAGGGACAAAAAACAGCGAGTGCGTGAATTGCCGGTGGTATTCCAGCGCCAGCAGGGGGTCGGTATTGGATTGGATCAACACATCCAGATCAGGGGCCATGCCGGCCAACGCACCGATCCAGATGGCATGGCGCAGGGTGCTGGCTCTGCTACCCGATTGTGCGGCGGCAGCGCCAATCGCTGCCTGACTGAGGGGATCCATAAACCTTCCGCNGTTGAACTGCGCTNCAAACAGGCTCCACCTGCTGTCTTATCTGACAGCTCACTGCAGGCGTATTGGAAGCGCGCTGGGGGCGCACCATACCAAAACCCGGTAACACGCCCCAGTATTGCGATGCGAAGTGCGTGCGCAGGGCTTGCGGTAACATCGTCCCATCGAGAAATAGGCCAAGCGTGACGCTTTGCGATCGGAGGTGAGGAATGAGATTAAACGCTGCGCGCATCGCGCCATTGGCTGAAGCGGATATGGCGCCCGAATTGCTCGCGTTGCTGGGGCCTCGCTTCAAGGCGATCCCGGTGCTGAACATTTTCCGCACGCTGGCCCACGCACCCAAGGCGTTTAAGCGCTTTATGGCCTGGGGCGGTTATATCTTGTCGGATGCCAACAGCCTCAGCCCTCGAGATCGGGAGCTGGTGATTCTACGGGCAGGCTTCAATTGGAAATCTGGCTATGAATGGGCGCAGCACGTGCGTATCGGTTTGGACTGTGGTCTGACCGAGGCGGAGATTGAGCGTATCAAGGCGGGGCCCGACGCCCCTGAATGGTGTGACAGCGATCGCGCTTTACTAGTGGCCACCGATGAGCTCACTGCTGATGCTTTTATCAGCGATGCTACTTGGGAGACATTAGGTGAGTATTCTGAAAATGCAGCCAGACCTACTGGTGATAAAGCAAGCTCGCCCCAAGTATGGAGTAAATATGTAATTATCAACCACTGCATACCAACAGGTGCAGAAACCA
>FUFK010049008.1_pt1 | contig 18207 bp, 13 predicted proteins | sample 1021851 | NCBI WGS metagenome assembly FUFK01 (sample SAMEA51879418, study PRJEB19060) | metagenome
CCAAACAATAAGCTATTGTTAGATCATTATTTGGATGGGGCAATAGAGGCTGAAGCTGATGCTATCTGTGATGGAGAAGATGTTTATATCATAGGAATAATGGAGCATATTGAGCCATGTGGTATTCACTCAGGTGATTCAAATGCAACTCTTCCTGTATTTAATCTTGGTGAGTTTACAGTTAAACAAATTAGAGATCACACAAAAAAAATTGCATTAGCTCTAAATACTGTAGGATTAATTAATATCCAGTTTGCAATTAAAGATGATAAAGTCTTTATCATTGAAGCAAATCCCAGAGCTTCTAGGACAGTCCCATTTATCTCTAAAGCTTACAAAGAACCATATGTTAACTATGCTACAAAAGTAATGCTTGGTGAAAATAAATTAAAAGACTTTAAATTTTCTCCAAAGCTGAAAGGTTACGCCATAAAGCAGCCTGTATTTTCTTTTAACAAATTCCCAGATGTGAATAAACAGCTAGGCCCTGAAATGAAAAGTACGGGTGAGAGTATTCTCTTTATCAATGACTTGAATGATGATGATTTCTTCGAATTATATTCAAGAAGAAAGATGTATTTAACCAAATAAAACTAATCAAAGTCTATTTCAATATCATCTATAATTAGGTACTGCTTCTTTAATTCTGAGAAATTGATAAGTTCTCTACCAAAACTTTCATTTAAATTTGATGATCGGGAAATTGATGTTATGTTACCTAAAATATGATCAATTGCTGTTTTTAACAACCTTTCATCAGGATCTCCTAATACTCCGAGATTATTTAATCTTTCTAATATTTCTATATCAGGTGTAAGTCCATTGTCAAAATCTGCAAAGCCTGCAGAATTCCCTGATTTTGTAACAATGGGTTGCATCGCATACTTATGGTCAGGATTAACATTACCATCATTATCAATNTAGTCCTTAACAGTTATAGATCCTTGATTTTTACCGACAGTAACATCGCCAATTTGAATAACATCAATATATGCAGATAGATTATTAATTAACCCCTCACTTGCAGAAGCTGTTGATCCTGTGGTAAGTACATACAGTTTATTAAGATTTAAACTTTGAAAAACTTGGTCATCGTATGAAGCAAAAAATCGAGTACTGAAGTCTGTATCAGCATATGCAGCTGTAACTTTACTATTAAATACTCTTTCAGAATAAACTTCTCCATTAAATTGACCAGTAATTAGTGATGCCAATAACGTCTGAGTAGTTGAGCCGCCTCCAGGATTATATCTTAAGTCAAGAACTAATTCATCAACATTATTATTTTTAAACTCGGCAAATAAATCCATCAATTCATAATTATGGTCTATTCCCTCTGATTCAACATATCCAACAAATTGNTTGTACATCAGATATGCAATTTTTTTACCTCCTGTTTCAATTATATCATGAATATAAATAGGGTCTTGTACAAGCTTTGACTCATTTAGAGCATATGAATCACCAGTTGAATACATAGTTACACATCCGTTCGTATCAGTAAATTCAATTAATGATAATCCCACTGTGTATGATTTTGAGTCGCCAAATAATAAATTCCTATAGTTGTTTCGATTCATCCTAACATTATTAATCTCATTAAAGAACATCCCTCTTTCAATACCCTTAGCTTCTGCGTCAGAATCTTTTTGAACATATTTAACCCAACCGAATACATCTTCGTTATTACATTCTAGGAATAATCCAAATTCCATACCGTTTTCAGTCACTACACCGTCAAGACTTTGTTCTAAAACATCATAGTCATCCATAATCCAGCTAAATCTATCATCTGGATGTAACAAAGACTCGAAAAAATCTTCAGGACCATACCTATTTAAAAAGTCAAAATAAGCATCTGCATCATTAGTCTTTGTATCAGCTAAATTTGGGACATTTTCTTGCCAATAGTACCAAAAATTTAATCCCTCCCAAATAAAATCATTTATATCAATCTTTAATTCATCTATTACCTCAGTTTGAGTATTATTATTATTNTTATCATTATTAACTACTTCGTTNGTTTCAACCACTTCATCTGCATCCTTTGAACAGCCTGCAAGAAGTAAGATAAGTATTGTGTAAAATTTAATTTTTTTCATAATCAATTCCTGTATAGTTATATGGTGTTATTTTTTTTAATTCTAATTTAATATTATTATTTACGTCTAAATTATCAATAAATCTATGAATAGATTCTTTATCTAATTTAGAATTTTTTCTTGTAAGGTGCTTCATTATTTCATAAGGATCTTCAAATCCCTCCCTTCTTAAAATTGTTTGTATAGCCTCAGATATAACTATCCAATTATTTTCAATATCTGTATTTATTTTTTCTTGATTTACATAAATCTTATTCAGCCCTTTAATTATTGATTCAAAAGAAATCAGAGTATGGCTAAATGGAACACCCACATTTCTCAAAACTGTGCTGTCAGATAGGTCCCTTTGAAGCCTTGATCTTGTTAATTTATTTGAGAAAAAATCAAAAATTGAATTAGCAACTCCAATATTACCCTCTGCATTTTCAAAATCAATTGGATTTACTTTATGTGGCATTGCTGACGAACCTACTTCTTTATCAACAATTTTTTGATGAAAATAATCATGTGAAATATATGACCATATATCTTGGCACATATCTAGTAAAATATTATTTATTCTCCTGCAATTATCGGAAAGTGATGCAAATGAATCATAATGCTCAATCTGAGTAGTTGGATAGGAGTAGTTTAAGCTAAGATTTTTTTCTACAAAATTCTTTGCAAATTTTTTCCANTTAATATTTGGATATGCAACTTTATGTGCATTAAAATTTCCAACTGCACCAGCAAATTTAGCTGAGTTTGGTATCTGCTTTAAACTTTTTAATTGTTCATTTATTCTAGTCCAAAAGACCATAAATTCTTTACCTAATTTTGTGGGTGATGCTGGTTGACCATGAGTTCTAGAAATAATTGTTATATTTTTATAATCATCTGCTCTAATTTCAATCAGGCTTAATAATTCATTTATCTTAACCAAGTATACATCATTAATAAATTCTTTTATTGATAGGGGTATAGCAGTATTATTTATATCTTGAGAAGTCAAACCAAAGTGAATAAATTCTTTAAATTCTGAAATGCCAAGTTCATCAAACCTTTGCCTTAAAAAATATTCTACAGCTTTAACATCATGATTTGTAACCTTTTCAATTTTCTTTATTTCAATTGCATCATCAATAGAGAAATTAAGATAGATTTTTTTTAGATCCTCAAACTTTTTTTGATTAAAACTATTTAATTGAGGAATTTTTACTCTACATAAAGCAATAAAGTATTCAATCTCAACTTTTAATCTGTAATAAATAAGTGCTTTTTCGCTAAAGTACTTTTTTAAACTTTTAGTTTTATCGAAATACCTGCCATCGATAGGTGATATAGAATTGAGATTATTTTCATTCATTTGGCAAATATAAGTTAACTGAGGAGTATATTAAAATTCAAGAAGCTTGTATTCATCATAACATTCATTAATAGCTTCCATTATCTGAAGGTCATTTGCCTTTTGAATAAATGTGTCTGAAAAATTACAATTTCTTAAAATTTCATCAATATCAATTTTTTCAACTCCAAGCAATTGAACAAGTACTTCTCTATCAAATTTTGTTGATAATAAATTCTTTATTTCTTCGTCATTTCTCATAAGTCTTAATTTATCCATTTGAGAAGATTTTTTCCTAAANAAGTTATNNAAAAAATCAGCNGGATTAAATATTGCACCNATNACTTTNGANATNCCNGANCTNGANCTCCTNCCNGCCTCATATCCTAAGATTTAGNCCAANTATNCTNTATCTAGCAGATGTATTGACGGGAGCATTTTTGACATCTATTTCAAGATAACCAGTAAGTTGATATGGTTTAATCACAATCTCTTCTAATGCAAAGGCTAGTTCAGTTAGTTCAATAGTATTATCCTTGAATCTAATTAGATCATTTGTGACAACTATTTTTATAGGCTTATAACCTATGTAAGAAAAGTACAGTGTATCATTAACTTTTGCTTGGATTTCAAATTCTCCAGAGGAATTTGTGATAGTTCCTTTCACCTTAGTAAGGTTAATAACGTGGACGTTTTGCAGAACTGATTCAGAAGTCTCGCTTTGAACTTTACCCGTTACACTTTCAGTTTGGAACTTGAGAGTATGCAATTGAAGAAATACAAAGAATTATAACTAAAAAAAACTTTTTCATTTGGCTAATTGCTAAATTAGAAAGAATAAATTATAATTAAGCATGAATTACTATGTAGATGTTATACTCCCTCTTCCACTTAAGGGTACTTTTACATATGAATTATCGCGAGATGAATTTAATAAATTAGAAATTGGCTTTAGGGTTGCTGTAAGTTTTGGAAAAAGAAAAGTTTACACCGGCATAGTAAATGAATTACATAACAGTAAACCCAAATCATATGAAACTAAGCCAATAGAATTTATATATGATGATAAGAGCCTGATATCACAAAATCAAATAGATTTTTGGAATTGGCTTTCAAGATACTATTTCGTCCCTATTGGTGATGTTATGAAAGCTGCCGTTCCTTCTACCTTCCTTCTTGAGAGTGATAGTTTAATTATAAAAAAAGAGATATCTGATGATATGTTTCATAAGATGTCAGATGAAGAATGTTTGATATATGATGCACTTGATTTCCAAAATCTCAAGCTAAATGATATATCTAAAATTTTAAATAAGAAAAATCCATACCGTATTATTCAAAAAATGATATCAAGTGGGTATGTTGAATTAAATTATGAGCTAAAGGAAAAGTACAGACCAAAACTTTTAAATGTATTATTTCTTGAGAGTAGATTAATTGATGAAATAAACATAAAGGATTCTTTAGATCTATTAAAGAGTACACCTAAGCAAAAAGAGCTTTTATTGTCAATTATTAGTATGATTCAATCTAANGANTATTTANTTATTAAGGATNTNAAAAANACNATTAAATTCTCAGACACTACTCTTAAAAGTCTTGAAAAAAAGGGTTTTATAACCATAAAAAAAATAAAGATTGATAGAAATCATATCACACAACTAAACATTGATTCTTCCAATTCATTAACCAAACTCCAAAAAGATGTTCTATCTAAATTGAATAAACAACTTAAGGAAAAAGATATTGTTCTTCTTCACGGTGTTACTTCATCCGGAAAAACAGAAATATATATAAAGCTTATTGAGAAATATTTGAAACTTGGCAAGCAAGTACTTTATTTATTGCCTGAGATTTCCTTAACAACACAGATAATTCAAAAATTAAGAAATCATTTTGCTGATAAAATATCTGTTTACCATTCTAGATACTCTCTAAATGAAAGAACAGAAGTTTGGGAAAGTGTATCTAACAATAAAGAGAGTTCANAGTTAGTTATTGGCGCAAGATCATCTGTTTTTCTTCCATTTGACGATCTAGGTCTTATTATTGTTGATGAGGAGCATGAAGTTTCATATAAACAACAAGATCCTTCTCCTAGATACAATGCAAGAGACTCAGCTATATATTTATCCAAAATTTTCAAAACTAAAATTATTTTAGGCTCAGCTACTCCTTCAATTGAATCAACTTACAACGCTAGAAATGAGAAATATGGTTACGTTGAAATAAAAGAAAGATATGGAAATATAGAAATGCCTTTTATCCATACAATTGATATGAAAGTTGAACCTAAACATGAATTCAATTCTATATTTTCTAAAAAATTGGTTGATGAAATAAATAAAGCAGTAGATCTAGGAAAACAAGTTATTCTATTTAGAAATAGGAGAGGTTACTCCCCTCAATGGCAATGTGGTTCTTGTGGTCATAATATTATGTGTGATAATTGTGATGTTAATTTGACATATCACTTACACTCTGGTACATTAAGGTGTCACTATTGTGGATTCCAATCAAAAGCAGAGATAAAGTGTGATTCTTGTGGAATGCAATCAATGGGTTATAGAGGAGACGGAACTCAACAAATAGAAGAAGTTGTAAAAGAAATTTTTCCTAATTCAAATGTAAGTAGAATGGATTGGGATACAACTAGAGGTAAATGGGCATTTGATAAAATAATTAATTCGTTTGCTGATCATGAAATTGATATTTTAATTGGTACACAGATGATAACTAAAGGTTTAGACTTTAAAAATGTAGGTCTTGTCGGAGTAATTAACACTGATCATTTTTTGAATTTTCCAGATTTTAGAGCACATGAAAAAGCTTTTCAAGTTTTAACTCAAGTTGCTGGAAGATCAGGGAGGTCAGGTGAAAGGGGTAGTGTGTATTTGCAGACATATCAACCAGACCATCCAATTATTATAAATGTAATAAATAACGACTTTGACAAAATGTATGCTAAACAACTTATCGAAAGAAGAGACTACAAATACCCACCTTTTGTAAGACTTATAAGGATAATTATGAAAGACAAAAGTTTTGATAAGTTAAATAGTTCTTCTGATTGGTTAAATAAAGCTATTAGAGCAAATTTTAAAGGTCTAGTATTAGGGCCTGTATATCCTGAAATCTCAAGAATTAAGAATAAATATCATAAAGAATTTTTGATAAAACTTACAGATTTAAATGATCTAAATATCTTTAGAAGTAAATTTCAATTAATAATGAAAAGTTTTGACTCTATCTCAAAATATAGAAGTGTAAAAGTCATCATAGATGTTGATCCTAATTAGAAAATAGTTTACTTAAAATAAATTTGGCAGATATTATATAAAAACCTAATTTTGCGGCCTAAGATTTTAAGATGAAAAACTACGAAACAGTATTTATTTTAAACCCTGCTCTGTCAGAAGAGCAAGTTCAAAAAGCCGTTGACAAATACGAAAAGTATTTAAAATCTAATGGTTCAAAAATTATTGCTAAAGAGATTTGGGGTCTAAAAAAGTTAGCTTACACTATTCAGAACAAGAATAGTGGATTTTATAATCTTATTGAATATACTGCTCCTGCTGATGCTGTTTCTTCTCTAGAAGTTGAATTTAGTAGAGACGAAACTATAATGAGATACCTAACAGTAACTCTTGATAAAGATGCTTTAGCATGGGCAGAAAAAAGAAGAAATAGAAACACAAAAAAGGCTAGTTAAAATGGCAGGAATCGATGAACAATCAAAAATAAAAAACGAAGGTGAGATTAGATATCTCTCCCCACTTGATATTAATACTTCAAAAACTTCTAAATATTGTATGTTTAGAAGATCTGGTATTAAATACGTTGACTACAAAGACCCTGACTTTTTAAACAGATTTATAAATGAGCAGGGAAAGATTTTACCTAGAAGATTAACAGGTACTTCACTTAAATATCAAAGAAAAGTATCAACAGCTGTTAAAAGAGCAAGACACTTAGCCTTGCTTCCTTATGTTGGAGATTTATTAAAATAAATATGGAGATTATACTTAAAGAGAATGTTGCAAATGTGGGCTTCAAAGATGAAGTTGTAACTGTTAAACCCGGTTATGGAAGAAATTTTTTGATTCCTACTGGTAAGGCTGTATTAGCAACTGAATCTGCAAAAAAAGTTCTTGCCGAAAATCTAAAACAAAAGGCTTTTAAAGAAAAGTCTATAATCGATGATGCTGAGAAGTTAGCTGCAAAAATTTCTAAACTTGATCTTAAGATTTCCGCAAAAGTTGGTCCTGATGGTAAACTTTTTGGTTCAATTTCTAACGCTGATGTTGCTAAAGGTTTAGTTGGTAAAAAAATTGAAGTAGAAAAAGAAAATATTTCAATTCCAGGTAAATCTATTAAAAGAATNGGGAAATATCAGGCATCTATAAGGCTACATAGAGAAGTTTCCACCCAATTAAATTTCGAGCTTCTAGCTGAAAAGAAATAATTTCATAACTTTATTGTTCACTTGATTATCAAATAAATTTTTGATGTCTCAAAAACTTAATACACCAAAGGGAACAAGAGATTTTTCTTCATTAGAATTAAAAAAAAGAAATTATCTTTTAAAAGTTTTAAGAGACAGTTTCAAATCATTTAATTTCCAGGAGATTCAAACACCTTCATTTGAAAATTTATCTACACTTACAGATAAATACGGTGATGAAGAGGATTCTTTAATGTTTAAGATCTTATCCTCTGGTGAAAAAGTAAAAAAAGCAGATATAAACTCACTCAATGATGGAAAACTGTCTAAGTTTGCTAATTCTATAAGTGATAAAGCTCTAAGGTATGATCTTACAGTTCCTTTGTCTAGGTTTGTGCAACAAAACTTAAATGAAATTACTCTCCCATTTAAAAGATTTCAAACTCAATTAGTTTGGAGAGCAGATAGACCTCAAAAGGGTAGATATAGAGAGTTTCTTCAGTGTGACGTCGATATAATTGGAGAAAAAAACTTTTTAAACGAGGTTGAGTGTATTAAAGTATATGACCATGTTTTTGAAAATCTTGGATTACCAAAACTAGTTCTTAGAATAAATAATAGAGAAATTTTAGAAGGTATATCGAAGATTATGAATCTTAAAAGCTTATCTGAAATCTCTTCAACACTAGATAAGTCTGATAAAATTGGCATTGATGGAGTAGTGGATGAATTATCTAAAAAAGGTATCGATAATGAGTCAATTGATAAACTTATGTTTTTTCTTAATATCGACGGTTCTAATGAAAATAAAATTGATATAGTTAGAAAGGAGTTTAATAATGAAAATATTTCTTCTAACGCAATTGATTCAATTGAAAAAATAATTAATACTTGCAGTCAATTTAAGTTAAACAATATTGAGATTGAATTTGACTTATCTCTAGCAAGAGGTTTGGGTTATTATACCGGGACTATTGTTGAAGTTTCCTCTCCCAAAGACTTCAGCTTAGGCTCTATTGGTGGAGGAGGTAGATATGACGATCTAGTCCAGAAAAATAATCCTAAATTGAGTGGTTTTGGTATATCTTTTGGTTTTGATAGGATTTTTTTAATTCTTGAGGAGCTTAATCTTTTTCCTAATCTATTAGACTCATCTAAGTCATTTTTATTTTTAAATTTTGGGACTGATAAAATATCGAATTTTATTGACTCTGTAAATCAGTTAAGGAAAGATGGTATTGTTTGCGAAATCTATCCTGATGATGTAAAAATTAAAAAGCAATTAGATTATGCTAATAAAAAAGGAATTGACTTTGTTGTAATTATTGGTGATGATGAATTGAANAAAGANNTNTTTAAAGTTAAGGATATGTCAAAAGGAGAAGAGTNAACNTNNANNNAAATAGATTCNTTANCTNAAAAAATTAAAGANATTAGCTAAANTNTTTATACCATTTCNTAAANGGNCTCTCCAATAAGCTNATAAAATTTGAATTTAACTTCTCGTCTAGATCTGTATCAACTCCATATATTATCTTACCCTTATCCAATTGCATGTAGGTTCCAAAAATTCTATCCCATATAGAAAAAATATTTCCATAGTTTGAATCTGTATATGGCAATTCAAAGTGATGATGAACCTTATGCATATTTGGAGACACTATCACATAGCTTAAAATATTATCAAGCCTGTTAGAGATTTGAATATTAGCATGATTAAATTGAGAAGCAAGAACTGAGATAGATTGATATAGAAGAACAAGACCAATAGGAGCTCCTGATACAAATATTCCAATAAATGTAAAAATAAATCTTACAACACTTTCGAATGGATGATGTCTGTTTGCAGTTGTTGTGTCAACTTTATGATCAGTATGATGAACAATATGTATGTGCCACAATAATTTAACCTTATGTTGAACTAGATGAGGTAGATATGCTCCAATCAAATCAAGAAATAACAATCCAACAATTACACTTACTAATGTAGATGAGTTTATAAAATGTATAATTCCAAAACTATTTTCATTTGACCAATCAGAGGCGAAAACTAGTAAAAATGCAAAGAAAAAATTTACAATTATTGTTGTTAATGTTAATAGAAAATTTGGAATTGAATGAATCCATTTCTTATAGTTGAGAAATTTAAAAGGTACAATACCTTCAATTACCCAAAAAAAGGTGATACCAGAAATAATTATTACTGCTCTATTAACAGATGAAATATTTTCAAATAGCAATAACAAATTTTCCATATTAATCAAATGTAATTATATCGTTTAAACTATTTGAATCAGCAATTAGCCCTGTAGGATTAATATTAATTGATTGAATAGATTCTAATTCATGATCTATCTCTAAAATATAGTTTTTATAAGCCCAAGACCAGTCCTCAACTTGAGTCCACCTTTCAGCATAATCAGGTTTTTTCTTTTCACCTCTCATTAAAGTAATAGGTATGTAATAGAATTCCTCAGTGCCATCCTTTAACTTGACAAGAACTTCAAGTGGCATTGGCATTAGACCAATTCTTTTTAATGTAATAATAGACTTTTTATTACTCTTTTCAACTTTATGAATCGCATAATCAATCTTATTAGTGGTTTGAGTCCAATCAGTTAAATACCAATTTAGAAGAATACCTGAGGATTGCTCTGCAATTCTTCTGAAATCATTAGGAAGAGGGTGAGTAAACTTATAGGTATTAAAATAATTTTTGATAGTTTTTTTGAAGGATTCATTACCAATAATATATCTGAGTTGACTCAAGAAAACAAATCCTTTTGAGTAGGCAGTTGATTCATAAGCTCTGTTGAACTTGTATCTGTTAGCATTTGTAGACTGAGGCATTTCCATACCTGAGTTTGCAAGTCCTATATACCTTCCGTATGAGCTCATTATACTTCTATAGAAATCAGTCTTCAATACAAAACTTTCAGCTAAATCACCAAAATAACTTGCAGCACCTTCATCCATCCACTCATGATTCATTTCATTTGTAGCTAAAACACCTTGGAACCATGCATGAGCTAATTCATGGGAGGTAACACTGACTAAGGGTACAAATTCATCTCCATAATTTATAAGGGTTAACATTGAATATTCCATTCCTCCATCTCCACCTTGAACAACAGAATACTGTTTGTATGGATAAGTTCCGATATTTTCATTAAAGAATTTCATTAGCTCAGCAGTAATAGGCTGAAGAGTTCTCCAATTCTCTACTATTTTGGGATCATTTTTATAATAAAAATTAAGTTTTACGCCATTTGGACCAGGATATACATCATGAATGTAATCTGGATCAGCTGCCCATGTAAAATCATGAACCCTAGGCGCTATAAAATTCCAAATTCTTTTATTGCCAGATTTAACACCAAGCTTTGGGTTTAATTGATCAGTCTTTTGCAGATAACCTGAAGCTGCTACAATATAATCTTTATCAATTTTGATATTCACGTCAAAATCTCCCCATACCCCATGAAATTCTCTTCCTGTATAGGGAGCAGTATTCCAACCCTCGTAATCATATTCTGAAATTTTTGGATACCATTGTGCCATAGAGAATTTTACTCCCATAGGCGAGTCTCTACCTGCTCTTCTTACTGTAATAGGAACTTGACCTTTAAAATCCATTGAAAATATAGATGATTGTCCAGGAACCAAAGGATTGGCAAGAGTTACTTCAAGAATCGTATCTGAAACAAATGAGTCAACATCTGTGTTGTCTTGTTTTAGATTAAAAACATCAAGATAACCTTCTTCTTCAGGTTTAAGTTCTTTAAGATTTATATCAAACCTTGTATTTATATCGTCACCTGACACTAATCTCTCAGCCATGTCACTTGAAGCTTTAAATGCATTAAAATAAAGATGAATAAAAATTTTATTTAACGTATCATTGGAATTATTAGTATAAACTATTTCCTGATTTCCTTTATATCTATTATTCTTTACATTGATATCAACAAATATTTTATAATTTGCTTCTTGCTGCCAATAATTTTGTCCAAATGAATAGCTTGTTAATAATAAAAAAAGTAGAATTTTATACATATGTATTTTTCTAAAATAGTTGAACCAAATATAACTAAATACTTATATTTTAAATGTTAAAGAATTCAAAATCAATATATTTATAAAAAACTAGATTTATGAAAATATTACAATATGCAACTTTAGCTCTATTCTTACTTGGAAGCTTTTCATTTGCCCAAGAAGAGAAAAAAGATGATGCTAAAAAACAATCGAAAAAAAATAAAAATCTACCAATTAAAGCAGATAGATTTTTTGAACTTAATACTGACACAGGAACTTGGATTTCACTTGATGTTAGCCCAGATGGTAGTACTATAGTTTTTGATATGTTGGGAGATATTTATTCAATACCTATAAATGGAGGTGAAGCAAAGAGAATAACTAAAGGAATGGCATATGATTCACATCCAAGATTTTCTCCAGATGGAAATTCAATTGTATATACAAGTGATAAAAGTGGAAATGTAAANGTATGGACTAGAGATTTAGAGACTAATGATTCACTACAAATCACTAAAGGAAAAGATAACCAAACAGCATTTGCAGATTGGTCAAAAGATGGTGACTATATAATTGCCTCAACAGGTTTTAGAAATCTAAAATTACATATGTATCACAAAGAAGGAGGTTCTGGTGTTCAATTAGTAGGTGAACCCTCTTCCTTGAAGATTGTTCAGCCTGCAGTTAGCCATGATGATAGATATATTTGGTACGCAGAAAGAAGAAATTCTTGGCAATATAATGCTAGTTTTCCTCAGTATCAGATATCCAAATATGACAGAGAAACAGGAGAAACTAAAAGAGAAACCTCAAGATTTGGATCTGCATTTACCCCAACATTATCCCCAAATGGAAAATGGCTTGTATATGGAACGAGATTTGAAGATAAAACTGCATTGAGAATAAGGGATTTAAAAACAGGCGAAGAGAAATGGCTTGCATTTCCTGTTCAAAAAGATGATCAGGAATCTCAAGCAACCTTAGGTGTTTTACCAAATATGTCATTTACTCCAGACAGTAACTATTTAATTGTTTTTTATGGAGGAAAAATTAATAAAATATCTATTTTGAATGGTACTTCATCTATAATACCGTTTAAAGTTGATGAAATAGTTGAAGTTGGACCTGAACTCAAGTTTGACTATGCAATCTCAGATGAGAAGATAATGAATGCAACCCAGATTAGAGATGCTAAAATTTCTCCAGATAAATCTAAAATTGCATTTACAGCAGTAAACAAGTTGTATGTGATGGATTTGAACACTAAAGAAATGAATAGGCTAACTGAGTTTGTTGATGAAACTATTGAAGCAATGCCTGCTTGGAGTCCAGATGGAAGAGAAATTGTTTTTGTTTCTTGGAATAATAAAGAAGGAGGCTCAATTTATAAGGTAAGATCTGATGGCAGAAGAGATCCAGTTCTTTTAACTCAAAGTCAAAATGTAAAGGAAAAAGGAGTCTTTACTTACCCTGTTTGGAATGAATCAGGGGATAAAATTGTATTTATAATGGGTGATGAAGGAAGTTATAAAGAAAGTTATGGTCCATATGCCTTTAAATCTAGTGATAAATTGATGTGGATATCATCAAATGGAGGTAAACTTAATTATATAGATGACTCTAAAGGCAGATCATATCCTCACTTTGTTAAAGGTGAAGATAGAATTTACCTATATAGTTCAAGAAATGGATTAGTGTCGATTAAATGGGACGGAACAGATGAGAAGAAAATTGTAAAAGTAACAGGAATCACAACTTATAGTTCTAAAACACCCTCAACAGCAAGTGTTGTGATGATATCTCCTAACGGTAAAGAAGGACTTGCTAAGGTTAGTAACAATATATATAGTTTCACAATCCCATATACTGGAAAAGAGTCTTTAAAAATATCTTTATCTAATCCAAAATTTTCTTCATTTCCTGCTAAAAAGTTAACTAAAATTGGAGGTGAGTTTCCTTTATGGGATAATGACTCAGAGACTGTCTATTGGTCATTAGGCTCTTCTTTCTTCTCATATAACTTAAAAGATTCGGAAGAATTTGATAAAAAAATGAAAGAAAAAGATAAAGACCAAACTGAAGATGAAAAGAAAAAAGAAGATTTAGCTGAGGAGATTGCAAAACTAAACCCAGAGTTAGCCAAAGAATTAGATAATGATGAAGCTGAAGATGAATTTCTAGCTGATGAATTGGAGGTTATAGTAGAATTAAATAGAGATATACCAGAGAGTTCAATTTTACTTAAAAATGCCAAAATAATTACTATGAATAAAGATGAGATCATAGAAAATGGTCAAATTTATATAGTTAATAATCGTATTAAAGAAGTGAGTGAAAATCAAATTAAAATAGATGAATCTACTGAGGTTATTGATGTAAATGGAAAAACTATATTGCCTGGTTTTGTTGATACTCATGCACATATGAGACCTAGTTGGGGTCTACAAAAAAATCAACCTTTCTCTTATGCAGCAAATTTGGCATATGGTGTAACTACAACTAGAGATCCTCAAACTGGTACTACGGATGTTCTTACTTACAGTGATATGGTTGATACAGGTAAAATATTAGGACCAAGGGTATATTCAACTGGACCTGGTGTAGGTTATTGGGGGTATAATTTTAAAAGTTTAGATGAAGCTAAAGATGCACTTAAACAATATTCAAAATATTATAATACAAAGACTATTAAAATGTACAGGGCAGGAAACCGTCAACAGAGACAATGGATATTAATGGCTGCCAAAGAACAAAATATAATGCCTACAACTGAAGGTGCATTAGATTTAAGATTAAATATTACTGAAACTATTGATGGTTATCCAGGTCAAGAACATAATCATCCTATATATCCAGTATATGACGATCTAATTGGATTAACTGCATTTACAAAAAAGGCTTATACTCCAACTCTTCTTGTTACATATGGTGGCCCATGGGCTGAAAATTATTATTATGCTACGGAAAATGTAAATAAAGATGAAAAACTAAATTATTTTACTCCAAAAATGGAAGTCGAGTCTAAAACAAGAAGAAGAAATGCAGGATGGTTTATGGAAGAAGAGTATACCTTCCCAGAGTTAAGTGTATTTGTAAAAGATCTTGTTGAGGCTGGAGGTATAGCAGGTGTTGGTTCTCATGGACAACTTCAAGGGCTTTCATATCATTGGGAACTTTGGAGTATGGCTACTGGGGGTATTTCTAATCACGATATGCTTAGAGTTTCTACTATAATAGGTGCCTATGCTATTGGTTTAGATAAAGAATTAGGATCAATTGAAAGTGGAAAGCTAGCAGATTTGGTGATATTAGATGAAGATCCTTTAGAAAACATAAGAAATACAAATACTGTAAAAATGGTTATGAAAAATGGTAGATTATATGATGCTGATAATCTAGACCAGTTATACCCATTAAAATTAAAAGCTAAAAACTTTGACTGGCAAGTTGAAAATCCAAATTTACTTCCAGGAATAAATGAATAGAATTATGAAAAAATTTATACTAATTAACCTATTATTTTTAGGTTCAATATTTTCGCAGGATTATTATTTTTCAAAATATGCTCCATTTGATAATGACATTTTATCACCTGAACAGTTCCTAGGATATCCAATTGGTGAGATGCACACAAGACATGACTTAATTGTATCCTACATGGAATATCTATCAGAAAATTCTGAAAAAGCTAAGATTTTTTATTATGGAAAGACTTATGAGAAAAGAAAGCTCTTGATTTTAGCTATAAGCTCTCCTGAAAAGATTGTTGATATTGAAAAAATAAGAGATTCACATATTTCTTACATTGATCCAGAGCATCCAAATTATAATTCTAATAAAAAGCCTGATGATTTTCCAGTTATTATAAACTTAGCATATAATGTACATGGAAATGAGCCCTCAAGTTCTGAGGCAGCACTTCTAACCGCTTACACTCTTGTAAGTTCTCAATCAGATGAGATTAATAAATATTTAAATGAATCAATTATTCTAATAGATCCAACAATTAATCCAGATGGAAGAGATAGACATACGCATTGGGCTAATACTTATAAAGGATCTCCTTTAGTGGACGACCCACAAGATGCAGAGCATAATGAATATTGGCCAGGAGGAAGAACTAATCATTATTGGTTTGATTTAAATAGAGATTGGTACTTAGGAATACATCCAGAAAGTAGGGGTAAGCTAAATTGGTATCACAAATGGCAACCTAATGTTACCACAGATTTTCATGAAATGGGATCAAATAGTACATACTTTTTTGTTCCATTTAAACCAAATGGATCTTTAAACCCAGTAATACCAAAAGAAAATTATGATTATTTTAATTTTCTTTTTGGTTCTTATTATGCTAAAGCCTTAGATGATATTGGAACTTTATATTTTACAAGAGAGGTATTTGATAGAACCTATCCTGGTTATGGATCATCATATCCAGATTATCTAGGTGGAATTGGAATTCTATTTGAACAAGCAAGCTCTAGGGGTCATAAGCAGAAAACACAGTTTGGAGAAATTACTTTTCCTTTTACAATTAGAAATCAATATATATCTGGTATGACTACTGTAAAAGCATCAGTTGAGAATAAAGAATCTCTCAAAGAGTATCAGAATAAGTTCTTTAAATCTGCTATTACAGAGTCAACAAGTAAAAAGATAAAAGGTTATCAATTTAAAATAGGAAATGATAGAAATAAAACTAAAGCATTTGTAGATAAATTAAGACTACATAATCTAAAGGTTTTAAAAAGTGGAAATGAATTATTTGTACCTACAGTCCAAAAAAACTATAGACTGGTAAGAACTTTCTTTGAAACCCAAAAGAAATATAGAGATAGTGTATTCTATGACGCATCTGCTTGGTCAATGGCTAATATTTATGATATTGACTATAAATCATCAAATAAAAATTTTATTGGAAAGGAACTAAAAGATATTGATGAGCTTTTTGAGACTAATAAAGTCTCTAAGTCTAGTTATGCCTATATAATTGATTCTCAAGATTATAATATCCCGGCAATTATGAATAATCTATTAGAAAGTAAAGTATATGTCTCTGCAGCATTTAAGCAATTTTCAATTAACACTTCTGAAGGTTTTAAAAATTTTAATTATGGTTCTTTAGTAATTCCATTATCAATTCAGAAGAATTTAGATGAGGATTTGCTTTTTGAAAAAATGAAAAATATTCAAGATCAGTATGATGTAGATATTTATTCAGTTGACAGTGGCCTTAGTTCATCCGGAGTAGATCTTGGAAGTGGCAATGTATTACCAATAAATAAACCAAAAGCAATGATGCTGATTGGAACCGGTGTTAGATCTTATGAGGCTGGAGAAGTTTGGCATTTATTAGATCAAAGAGTTGGTATGCCAATTACTAAAATTCCATTAAGGAATTTTGATAATATTTCAATGGATAAATATAATGTGATGGTTATAGTATCTGGGAGTTATAAATTGTCTGATAATCAAGTAAAAAAAATTAAATCTTGGGTTGAAAAGGGTAATACAATTATTAGTATTGGTTCCGGTTCTAAACTCTTAATTGACAAAAAACTAGTGTCAGAAGAATTAGTAAATAATGAAAAATCAGATACTATTCATCACCTGCCATATGGTGATTCAAGTGAAAACAGAGGTAAAGAACAAATTGGAGGAGTTATACTTAATACTCAAATTGATTTAACCCATCCTTTAGCTTTTGGATATGAAAATAATTCACTGCCTGTTTATAAAAATAATTCAGTTTGGTTGAAACCTTCCAAAAATCAATATTCATCTGTTGCTAGGTATTCAGATAATTCACTTATAGATGGCTTTCTTTCTGAAGCTAATAAACAAAAGCTTAGTGAATCTGTTTCCTTAGTTGTATCTAAAATAGGTAGTGGAATTGCAGTAATGTTCTCAGATAATCCGAATTTTAGAGGAGCTTGGTATGGAACTAATAGGCTTTTTCTGAATGCAATATTTTTAGGAGACAGAATTTATATCCCTTAATGAAATGGATTAGAGAAATAGGGCCAGGTATATTAATTGCAGCAGCATTTATCGGACCTGGAACTGTCACTCTTTGTACTATTGCAGGTGTATCATATGGTTATTCTTTAATTTGGGCTTTAATTCTATCAATTTTTGCAACTATATTTCTTCAGGAGCTATCGCTTCGAGTAGGACTAGTAACAAATATGAACGTAGCTGAAGTTATCAGTAAATCAGTAAAGTCGGTCTATATTAATAAATTCTTGATAGTTCTTATAGTCTCTTCAATACTAATTGGGAATGCTGCATATGAA
>FUFK010052332.1_pt1 | contig 18207 bp, 14 predicted proteins | sample 1021851 | NCBI WGS metagenome assembly FUFK01 (sample SAMEA51879418, study PRJEB19060) | metagenome
CAGAATCGCAGAGGCCCGAAGCTGGGGTTGCTAAGGTCCGATTCGTTATTGACGGTAAATTATCCCGGCAAGATATTCATATCCAGCCTCTTTTAATCGCACGTAACACAGATGGGGAGGTTTCACAAATTACTAATGCGGGCGACGCGATCACCATAAGAGTCGGTTTATCGAAATCGCAACCTGCCAGAGAAACAATCGCAAATCCGGAAGTTAGTCTGCCGGTCGATATGGATGCCAACGCACTAAGAATAATGATCGGTATTCTGGACGGGGAGCAAAGCGATCGGCAATTAATAGTACCTTTAACCGATGAACCGGAGATCCTTGGTCTGCGGATCTTCATGCCAAACGGAGACGGTTCGTCCCTCACGGATGGTTGTGATTGTCCGTATGTAGAATTGACAAATTCACGCTGCGGAACGATCAGCAAGTACTGCGGGAGCTACGTCGGAAATGTTCTGGACGGTACAAACTGCACAATCACATGCGGATCTCAGTGTACAAATACGAAATGTACGATACCGGTCGGCAACGATAATTAAATCCGGGAAGTTTGAACGGTCCGCAGCAAGAGCCGTTTGCTCAGATATCAAAAATGCAGCCTTCGCGGGCTGCTTTTTTTATCAAGGCAGAAACACGCCCTAAAGAGAGGGTTTGTTCAGCCTAATTTGGAAAGAAAATTGCATAGTGAAGAATCTGAATTCCGGAAATTCCGTCTGTGCTCGTTTAGATTTCGCATGATAGCCCATCCTTATAATGTCGCTGCTCTCAATCAATAAACAAAAACCACCGATTTCAGCATTTAGAGCTTTCATAGAATCACAAAAAGCCGGCCGGTGGACGCTTTCCCCGCCCGGCTTTTTATTCGAAAAGAGTTCTTGACACAAATGAAGTTCTCAAATAGGTTGGCTTCATCGGCTTCCGTCCGGCGAATACTCCGGCTCATTCGTACAATAGATCGACATCGGTTCAGATTGGCTCCTGATCGCCTCGCCTTACTCGCCGCAGGCGAGCGGGAGCAAGACTTGCTCTAATAGTTTTCTGCACGAAATTCAAACAAGCAGGCGAAAAAATCTCTCGACATTTTCGTATTGTTTTCATACACTTTGGTAATTGCTTCGAACGGCCCGTTCACGGCGCTCGAATGTGTACTCTTTAGAAACACGGCAAAAGTTTTTATTTCACGTGCTTTGCCTCATCCCGCTTCGATCTCCTGGGTTTTCATTGCTTGACACTCAATTTCTTTAGTAACCCGGACAGACAGGCTCGATGTGCTGTTTTTGACATCAAGGGAAATTTGATCGCAATACCGGAAGTATTGCAAACAAACGGTTTAGCCTGGCGTCTATTTCGGGTAATTTATCGTCGGAAAATAATTTTGATTGATGATAAGAGACGTTATGATATGACATCAGAAGCCCGATCGTTTCGAAGGAATGCGTCTCCCACCGGACCGATGAGCTTATAGCCATCTCAAACGCCTGAGTAATTTACATTTGCAGTGTATCGAATCGATACATCAGAAAAAATGGCCTTTGCCGCTCATTGATCATTAATTGTTGTCATTAAGACGGTTACGGTTATTTGTCAATTTATTTCTTTTGTGGCACGGCAATTGATTACTATAATTCCATCCGGGTCTCCCGCGGCCGGCTATGCGCCAAGCGGCAACGAATTTCGTTTTTTGGGCGTCTATTGGTCGGTTAAGGAGCCGCATTTCAGGCAGCAGGAGCCATTAATTCGAGGAGTCAAAATTATTATGTTCAAACGAATTTCCATAGTGCTTTTAACCATTGCTTTCAGCGTTGGATTTACATTTGCACAGGATGCACAGGTTCGCACCCTGACCGCAGGTCAAAAGTATAAAATCAAAGGTGTGGTCGTCTCCAAAGACGATGAAAACACCTTCATTGTTCGTGATTCAACGGGCGTAGATACAAAAGTCGTTATCGCGCCGGAAAGCAGCATCAAAACCAAAGGTGGTCTTTTTGGCGGCGGCGATAAAGTTGCAAGCAGTCAGATTGTCCGCGGACTTTATATGGAAGTAGAAGGCCGCGGCGACACCGCAGGAAGTCTGGCCGCAACGAAAATCCGCTTTGACAAAGATGATTTCCGTGTTGCCCAATCCATTGACAGCCGCGTTACACCCGCCGAACAACGCCTTACCGCACAGGAGCAGAACGCTCAACGTATTGCAGGCCAAATAGATGAACTTATGGCAATATCAAACGCCGCACGCGGCGGGGCAAAAGCGGCTCAGGAAACGGCCGATGCCGCCGTGGCTGGTGTAAATGCAACAAACCAGAGGATTACGGCTCTTGATGACTACGTCGTGCAGACAACGGAAACAGTCAATTTCAAGGTCAATAGTGCCGTACTCTCTCCTGAAGCCAAGGCTAAGCTTGACCAGATTGCCGCAGCCGCTATGTCTTTGAAGGGTTATGTAATAGAAGTAACTGGATTTGCCTCTGCTGATGGCAGCTCGGCTAAAAATAAGGAACTAAGCCGACGCAGGGCACAGGCCGTGATTGACTATCTCGTTGAAACTCACAATATCCCGCTTCGACGTATCGGACAATCATATGGATTCGGTGAATTGCAGGCAATTGCTGACAACAACACGCGTGAAGGCCGCGAACAAAATCGCCGTGTTGAAATCAAGGTGCTGGTCAGCCGCGGACTTAATCAAAACGTAGAAGTCCGACCGGTTACTGACAACGGCAACTAATTGCTTATCAATTGTTTAGGTAAGAGCGGGTTGGGCATCCCGATTCGCTCTTACCTGATCGCTTCCTATTTTCCCTGCTTTTTGGTCCATCGCTGCATTGGAATTACCACGGAATGCTTAAAATCAAATTTCAAATATTCTCAATTCTTTTTTTAACTGCAGCATTTGTTTCCGGCGTTTTTGGCCAGAAGCCTGTTCCGACGCCTCCTGTTTCACGTGAGGATGAAGAGATAAGGATTGATTCCAAGCTGATTGTTATCCCGGCCGCTGTTGTAGATTCGTCCGGAAATCCCGTCCAGGGCCTAAAAAAAGAGGATTTCATTGTTATTGAAGAGGGCCGTGAGCAAAAAATTGAAACTGTCGGCTCGGCAGAAGCCGTTCCATTGGAAATAGCACTTTTGATCGACATTTCGGCAAGTACCGGTTCCATGTTCGAATTTCAAAAGCAAACTGCAGCCAGTTTCCTGAAATCCGTAATGAAAACCTCCGACCGTGCTACGGTTTTTACGGTCGGCGCCAGTCCCGTGCTTGTAACAGCCCGCGCAACCGCTGAAAAAGCTGCAGAAGCTGTTTTAGGCATTAAACCAACAAAGGAATTCACCGCTTTTTACGACAGCGTTGCAGCCGCTGCCGACTATCTCGGTAAAAATGCGCCGCAGGGCACACGTCGTGTACTGCTTGTCATATCGGATGGCGAAGATACCAACAGCACCCGTATTGCACGTGCAATCCAGGATGGCTATCGGAAGGTTGGCTCGGCAATCAATACCATAAGTCCAAAAGATCTATATGCGCTGACGGTACGCAACCGCGACGAAGCCAGCAAGGCAGAGCGCCAGCGTGTATTGAAATTGATTCAGGATGCAGATACCGTATTTTACTCGATAAATCCGGCCGGAAGTTCCTATCAACTTAACAGCATCAGCGTTTTTGGACAGGAAAATATGGAAAAATTCGCTGCTGAAACGGGCGGATCCGCATTTCTTCCTAAATTTTTGCCTGTGGATACAAAAGACGACCTGCAGAATATAGCGAATACGAGGAAAAATACCGAATCGCTGGCTGCAATTTTTCGCCGTCTGGAAAGCGAATTAAGAGCGCAATACCTTATCCAATATTATACGGACGCCGAATTTCCGGATGGCCGCTTTGTCCGAACCGAAGTCAGGTTACGCAATCCCGGCCGTTACCTGATAAGATCACGTAACGGCTATTACGTCAAAAACTGACCGGCCTTTGCAATTAAAAACCTGCTATGGCAATGTTCGCCGGTATTTATGTGTTATCGGACGGCGACGCCCTATGCCGATGGCATTCTTCGAAATTATAAGCGTCGGCGGCAATTGCCGTCTTTTGAATTCATTTGCCGGATGTTCTACCCTGTCAAGCAATTGATAGACTAAATTTTTATCGTGGCCGGCAGCAACGATCTCCTCCGGGGAGGCCTGCTGTTCGAAATATAACTGCAAAACAGGATCCATTTTCTCATATGGAGGCAAGCTGTCCTGGTCAAATTGATTCGGAGCCAGTTCGGCCGATGGTCTCTTATCGATAATGGATTGAGGGATGATTTCACGGCCGGCATCTTCATTGATATATCTGGCAATTTGCCAAACTTCTGTTTTCAGGACATCTCCCAGAACGGCAAGCCCGCCGTTAGTATCACCGTAAAGAGTACAATAGCCGACCGCAAGTTCTGACTTATTGCCTGTCGAAAGCAAAAGGCGGCCCTCTGCATTGGAGATCGCCATTAAAATTACGCCGCGCAGCCGCGATTGCAGATTTTCTGCGGCAAGCGATTCTCCGCCGCGTGTCGGCCGCCGCAAACGAAGCTGGCCGGTCAAAACCTCAAAAGCCCCGGAAATCGGCTCTATCCGGCCTTCACAACCTAAATTTGATATCAACTTCTCCGAGTCTTTGATTGAACCTTCTGAAGAAAATGGCGATGGCATCATGACGGCCAGTAAATTTTCCGGCCCGAGTGCTTCTGCGGCAAGCGTCGCAACCAGCGAAGAGTCAATGCCGCCCGAAAGCCCCAACAACGCCCTTCGAAAACCGTTCTTTGCTGCATAATCCCTGATGCCGAGAACGAGAGCATCGCGAATGGCGGAAATCTCATTGCCGGAAATTCCGCGTGCATCGGGCTTACGGCAATCCAGCTCGACTGTTTCGGTAAATTCCTGAAAAGCAGGGGCTTGCAGGATTATGTCTCCCTCTTCATCTGCTATCAGGCTTGCCCCATCGAAAATGATACCGTCATTGCCGCCGACCAGGTTAACAAAAACGATCGGTATCCGGTTAGCCCTTGCCCTGTGTGCGACCATATCGCAGCGCAAACGGATCTTCCCTTTGTTGTAAGGCGAAGCATTGATCGAAACCAGAACATCCGCTCCCGCCGCGATTGTCTCATCGGCCGGATCTGATTCGTAGAGCCTCTCTTTCCAGAATGTCTTGTCATTCCAGAAATCTTCGCAAACGACAACGCCGACCCGCCGGCCGGCAATTTCGAAAACTGGCCTCGGGCCCGGTTTCTTCGGCTCGAACCAGCGCGGATCGTCGAATACGTCATATTCCGGCAGCAATGTCTTGTCAACGTAGCCAAGCAGACGCCTGTCCGATATTACGGCAGCCGTATTGAAAAGCCTTCGGCCGTTTGGCTCCGGATTGCTGCGGATAGTGCCAATAATCGCAGCAATGCCTTCAGTTGCGGGCAGAATCCGGTTTAATGGCTCGCCTGCACGTGCAATTATCTCCGCGTCGTAAAACCAATCCTGCGAAGTATATCCGTGTGTTACGAGTTCGGGAAAAACAATCAGATCCGAACCGTCAGCACGCGCACGCTCGATTGCGGAAAGTATTTTCCGGATATTTCCTTCTATATCGCCATTTGTTGTGTTAATTTGGCCGATTGTAACCTTCATTGCTATGGTGCGGGATGCCTTGAAAATTTCGGGCAATCTCTATGGATTTATCAGAGAAAAATTCAGGTGTAGGAAATCCGGTTTGTATCATTCTGTCGGATTGTCTGATTTTTCAGATTTTTTGACCATTGTAAGCCGGTTGCCGCGCTCGTTGTATTTAACCTCGTCCATGATGTTGTAGATAAAAAGGACTCCGCGGCCGGATGATTTGAACAGATTTTCGGGATCCAGCGGATTAGGTATGCTGTTTACATCAAAGCCCTCGCCTTCATCTTCTATTGTAAAGCGGGCTTCCTTTCGGGTTACGTCCGCCGTAATGCGAACGAGCTTTGCCGAATCGAATTTATTGCCGTGTTTAACAGCGTTTACAAACGCTTCATCCAATGCGACGAAAAGATTGGAACTCTCGGGCTTTATTACTCCAAGCCGTTCCACTCGTTTCATCAGATAATCCAGTACGACATTCATTAGCGAGAGAGCGCTTGGCAATTCGAATTCAATCGCCTCGTGCAGCCCCTGCACATATTCTGCCTTATCAACGAATTTGATTTTGTAATCGAGTATGGTTGAAACAAGCGACCGCAGTTCTTCTTCGTCAAAGTCATCACGCCGAAAATTGGTTGCACAAATTTTGAAGGCCTTGATATGTTCCGGCGCGCCGGAAATCAAAGACTCCGGCAAGCAGGCTGCCGGAGTGCCGTTTGAGCTAAGCGGTTCGGCTGTCGGTTCGACATCGAGGTCGGTTATGACAAGGTCGTAATCATTGATATTGGTTATCGATAATCCTTCGCGACGACTTTCCACCACCGTTACCTGATGTCCGGAACGTGTAAAAACATCGGTTAACGCGCTGGCAAGGTCATCGTGGTCGTCTATAATGAGTATGCGTCGCTGCATAGAATCCAGGAGGCGGCCGCTAAATTACACTACGAAATTGTAGTATTCGTAGTTGCATCATAATAACCTATTATCACTTATCTTACCTATCCAATGGAATCCGAAAAAGAGCATATCTACAGGAGACAATCGCTGGCAAGGTTTTCGCCCGCTGAAAAATTCCGGATTATCCTTGCTGATCTTGCTTTTACCATTTTGATTCGCCTGATCGGGCTTACCTTACGTTTCGAATCCGAGGGAGAAGAAAATCTGAATTTATCGGAATCCTCGGGTCCGGTGATTTACGCCGTCTGGCACAACCGGATCTTTGGCGGAATCTATTATCTTCGTAACCGCCGCATTGCCGTAATGACATCGGAAAGCCTAGACGGTGAATATATTGCTCGCTTCATTACACGTTTCGGCTTTGGAGCAATTCGCGGTTCATCTACGCGGGGAGGAGTTCGCGCACTTGTTAAAATGGCTAAATACGTACGAAAAGGTGTTTCCATGGCCTTCACGGTTGACGGCCCGCGCGGCCCGAGATACCGCGTCAAACCCGGCCCGATTCTCCTTGCGAAAAAATCCGGACGTCCGATTATTCCGCTCTCTTTTGAATACAAGAGGCGAATCGAAGCCGGAAGCTGGGACAAAATGCAGATTCCGCTTCCTTTTTCACGCGTTAAGGCATATTTTGCCCAACCTTTGACAATTAAAGCCGACGCTGATGACAGGGAAATTGCCGCCGCGGTAGAGGAACTGCAAAAACGGCTTGACGGTTTGGTTGAAAAAGGCGAAAAGTGGCGTAATAACTAGTTTTTCAGTCAACCCCGGCAGGCCGCGAAAAAACTGCTGCGGCCATAAGAACAAAAGCAATCCATAAAAGGTCAGCAAGCAGCAGATGACCAAGTTGCATCACGATAGGCCCAAGCGTCAGGAGAGTTGCTGCCCCGAAAATTGTCTGTAAAATGACCAGAAGCGAAACTGCCTTTGCGGTTTTTTCTAAAAGCACATCTGCCGAATTGCGTGCACGCAGCCAGCCTGCAACGAAAAACAGATAGACAGCAGTCAGGATAGACAAAACAGGATGGCTTAGACGAAGCCGAAGAATCAGGTTTGAGCCGGTGGAAAAATCCTTTGAAATTCCCTCAGCAAGCGATTGCGACGGGAAAAGCATATTGCTCAAAGCAGCCAATGAACCGCTCATCCCGACAAGCAGTAATAATACTACGCCGGCCACAACCAAAAATACAGTTTTCCTTTCCGGTAAACGAAGTTTCCGGTCAATAACCGAAAACCACACCGTAAGTGTTAAAAACACAAGAAGAATGAACGTGTTAACAAGATGTCCCATTGCCCAGAGCGGTCTGGTATCAGTTACCGCGACAGCTGTATTTCCGGTAAGAACCAGACCTGCACCAACTGCAGCCTCAGTTAACACAAATACAAATGCACCTGCGGAAGCGGCCAAAATTCGTCGCGTCTGAGAATTCCTTTGCCGGTACCAATTAGCTGCCGCCCACCCGATCAGGATCAACATGACGAGCCCGTCTAAAGCAGTAGTCAGCCGGTGAGAAAATTCTATGATAGTCTTGAACTGCGGCGCCGATGGAATTAATTCACCATTACAGGTCAGCCAAAACTGGCCGCAGCCATCTCCCGATTTAGAAGCACGCAGAAAAACTCCCCAGATTATTACGAGCAGATTGAAGGCAAGGGCAAAGAGAGCGTATTTGGCAAATCGGGACATTTTCGGTACCGGTAACATAATTGCTGATAAAGATAAGGTTAGAATATCATTATCGTTTGCGCCGGGAAAACAGAAGACGGTAACGGCCCCGGCATTTTGTTCGTAATTGATGGTTTTCAATGAAAAAAGACCGTATTGATTTATTGCTCTGTGCTCGCGGGCTGGCAGATTCACGAACGCGAGCTCAAGCGATTATTATGTCCGGAATCGTAATAGCCGGAGGAAAAAAGGTTGAAAAACCTTCGGAATTGTTTCCTCCGGATGTCGAGATTCGTATCAAAGATGGCGGATTGGAAGCCAAATACGTCAGCCGCGGAGGCTTAAAACTCGAGGCTGCACTGGAATCATTTAACGTTGACGTTTCAGATAAAGTGTGTCTGGATATCGGCTCTTCAACTGGCGGATTTACAGACTGCCTCCTGCAACACGGAGCAGCGAAGGTAGTCGCAATTGATTCCGGTACCAATCAGATGGTATGGAAATTAAGAATTGACCCGCGCGTACGCCTTTTGGAGCGGACAAATGCCAGATATCTCCGGCCGGACGATTTTTCGGAGCGTTTCGACCTTGTGGTAATGGATGTTTCTTTTATTTCTGTTCGGAAGATTATACCGGCCGCACGTCCGCTGATGAGCGAAAATGGCCGAATGATTGTCCTTATCAAACCACAATTCGAAGTTGGCAAAGGTGAGGTCGGGAAAGGCGGAATTGTCCGCGACATTGATAAACATTCCCGTGTAATTGATGAGATCAATACATTTGCAACTGATTACGGACTTGCTCCACGCGGAGTTATTGAATCTCCAATCCGCGGCGCGGACGGTAACAAAGAGTTTTTAGCGTTGTATGAATCCGAACCCGGAGGATAAAGACAAAAAGCCGGCTGACGACCTGTTTATGGAAGGCAGGGATTTTTATTATGAATCCGGCCTTATGGTGCTGACGGAGTTTTTTTTACGTAAACGCGGTTATTGCTGCGGCAGCGGATGCCGTCATTGTCCATGGGGAAACAATCAAAGAAGAAACTCGTCCAGTTCATTATGCGAAACAGATGAAGAAGGTTGAGCGGAAAGCGTCTCAGATATATTCGCATTTGCAGATATGAAACTGATCGGAGTTCTCGCAATTTGAGTCAACAGCTCAGGGGAACAGCAGATTTTTTCGTATTTATTCCTTTCCTCGACCAGTNCAGGCCAGTTATCAAGTTCCGCCAGCGTCGTTTCAAGAATCGCGGCAGCCGATGGATCTTCAGGTATGGCGATGCCGTAATGCACCCATTTCCCTTCGCGACGAGCCTTGACTAAACCGGCGTTACGCAGATATGCAAGATGCCTCGAAACTTTCGGCTGGCTCTCCCCGAGTACTTCAGTAAAAAAACAGACGCAAATTTCTCCATTGCGCATAAGATTTAAAAGCCGAAGCCTTGTCCTGTCCGACAACGCAAGAAAGAGTTTCTCAAGTTTTTCAAGACGACTATCTGCCAATCCGGTATTCATATCCGCATTATAACATAAAAGAATAAAAAATTAATTTCAGAGGTTGACATTGGTCACGATTAAAGTTACATTTGTTTTAACATATATGTTTAAGCATATATGATTTTAATTCGGAGTAGAAAACAATGTCTCAAATTGAAAAAGTCAACGTCCTGAAACCGCATATCTCACTTAACGTCTCGAATATTGACAAGAGCGTGGATTTTTACAGAAAACTTTTCGGCGTCGAGCCCGTAAAACACATACGCGCCAACACTACGGCCCACTCTATCGTAAAAGAGGTCCACGGAGAAGAAAGCGAAAAGAAGCGTTTTGGTTATGCCAAATTCGATTTATCATCGCCTGCCCTGAATCTTGTGCTTAACGAAGTGCCGGTAACACAGGGAGGTTCGCTTTCCCATCTCGGAATACAGGTTGCTTCAACGGATGATGTTCTGAAGGTGCGTTCGCAATGGGCTGAGGCCGGCCTTCTGACCGTAGATGAAATGCAGGTGGATTGCTGTTATGCGCTGCAGGATAAGACGTGGGCACGCGACCCGGATGGAAACGAATGGGAAGTTTTTGTTGTCCATGCGGATACACAACCCGAAACCACCTCTTGTGAATGCGGTGACAAAGTACAGGCCGTCCAATGTTGCACGGAAGAGGCTCCGGCAGGTACTATAGCAGCAACATCCCGATCATGCTGCTGATTTTCCGAACAACATGGAAGACCAATCATTTTACACTCTGACTGTTCATGCCGATGAGGATAAAAAAGCGCATTTCGGGGCCGTTTCGGTCCCGATTTACGCTTCTTCGATATTCGCTTTTAGTGACGTTGACGAAGGCATCCAAATCCACAATCATGAAAAACCGGGCTATTACTATGGACGGCTCGGGAATCCGACAACAGAAGCCCTGGAACGCGCCGCCGCAAAGCTTGAATCGGCAGAATCAGCTGCTGCATTTGCCTCCGGCATGGCTGCCATTTCAGGTACGATAACGGCCCTCGTCGGAAAGGGTGAGCAGATCGTCGCACCGAAATCAATGTATTCGACTACGACAAATCTGCTTAAATTTCTTTCGGACCGTTTCGCTATCCAAACGGTTTTTGCCGACGCCACAGACACCGGCGCATTCATGGCAGCCATTTCTGACAAAACGAAACTGGTTTGGTTAGAAAGTCCTTCAAACCCGCTGCTGGAAATTTCCGACATCCGGGCAATCGCTTCGGCGGCACATCGCGTCGGCGCCTGCGTTGTTATTGATAACACCTTCGCAACGCCTTTCAATCAGCGTCCTCTGGAACTCGGCGCCGATGCCGTTATCCATAGCGCTACCAAATACCTTGGCGGCCATAGTGACCTGACTGCGGGAATCCTTGCCGGACCGGCTGATTTGGTCGCTCGAGTACGTGAAACCACGTTTAGATATTTCGGGGGAAATATTGCACCACAGGTTGCATGGCTGGTGCTGCGCGGAATCAAAACGCTTGCTCTCAGAATGGAACGGCACAATGCAAATGCTTATGCATTGGCCAAAACCCTTTTGACACACCCTAAGGTCAAGGCAGTATTTTATCCGGGGCTCGAGACTCACAAGAATCACGAAATCGCCCGATCGCAGATGTCCGGATTTGGCGGTATGCTCTCTTTCGATCTGGGTTCAGCGGTTGCGGCTAAGGAGTTTATCGGCCGCGTCAAATTATGTACTTACGCCACTTCGCTGGGAGGCGTAGAATCAATTGTACAACCGGTTGCTCTGATGACACATGCAACCTTATCGGCATCAGAACGTGCCGCATCGGGAATCAGCGAAGGGCTAATCCGTATGTCAGTCGGAGTCGAAGATTTTGAAGATATTCGTAAAGACGTATCTGACGCACTGTGCTGATGCTATGACAGATAATCAACCCTCATAAAAAGTTTGTTCCCGCTTGTATATATTCGTGAATCCATATATATTATTTCCTTATATGGATTCCGTTTCTAAAAATTTCTTGCCCGTAACCGCGCCGCCGCCGAGGCTTTCATTACTCGATCGTTATCTTACTGTCTGGATTTTTCTGGCAATGGCAATCGGCGTCATTGTGGGTTTTCTGTTTCCGGGAGTCGGGCAATATATAAACAGTTTCAGCCTCGGAACCACGAATCTTCCCATAGCAATCGGGTTGATACTGATGATGTATCCGCCGCTTGCAAAGGTAAATTACGAAAAACTGCCCGAGGTTTTCAAAAACACGCGAGTTCTTGCTCTTTCACTTTTTCAGAATTGGGTTATCGGACCGCTTCTTATGTTTGGACTGGCCCTCGCCTTTTTGGGCGACCGGCCGGAATACATGACGGGTTTGATACTGATCGGGATAGCGCGGTGCATTGCAATGGTCATTGTCTGGAACGATCTTGCCGGCGGAGACAGGGAATACGTTGCAGGACTTGTTGCATTCAACAGCATTTTTCAGGTTTTGTTTTACAGTATCTATGCCTATGTTTTCGTAACTTTACTACCGACGGTTTTCGGATATTCCGGAGCGGTGGTAGCTGTCAGCATCGGAGAAATCGCCAAAAGCGTTGCAATCTATCTTGGTCTGCCCTTTGCGGCTGGTCTGCTTTCACGTCTGTTACTTGTTCGGAAATTCGGCCGTGAATGGTATGAAACTCGTTTTATTCCCAAAATCAGTCCGCTGACTCTGGCGGCGCTCCTGTTCACAATCATTGTAATGTTTGCCTACAAGGGCCGGATGATTGTTGAAATCCCGCTTGATGTCGTAAGAATCGCCATTCCGCTGACACTTTATTTTGTCATTATGTTTTTTACGGCATTTTTCCTGGCCAGGCGAGCGGGAACGGATTATGCAAAAAGTACAGCACTGGCATTTACGGCGGCCGGAAATAACTTTGAATTGGGGATTGCCGTTGCAATTGCTGTTTTCGGCATTGATTCCGGAGTTGCGTTTGCCGCAGTAATCGGTCCACTCATTGAAGTCCCTGTTTTAATATTGCTTGTCCGGGTTGCACTTAGCCGTCGCCAAAGGTTTCAAGCTGCTGAAGTTTAGAAATTTGTCAAAAGTTACATTTTCTATGGAAAAGAAAAGAATTCTTGTACTCTGCACGGGAAATTCCGCGCGTTCGCAAATGGCGGAAGGTTTCTTACGGCAATTTCTGGGCGATTCATTCGAGGTTTATAGTGCCGGTACCGCACCGGGCATTGTGCGTCCGGAAGCCATTGCCGTTATGAATGAAGCCGGAATTGACATCAGCGGCCAATGGTCTAAATCCGTCAATGAATACACCGGAAGCAGATTCGATTATGTTCTGACCGTCTGTGACAATGCCCGGGAGGCATGTCCGTATTTTCCGGCAGAAACAAAGATGATCCACCATAGTTTCGAAGATCCGGCCGTCGTCGGGGGAGACGAAAACAGCCGGCTCGAAGCATTTCGTCGTGTTCGGGACGCAATACGCGAATACATTCTCGGTGATTTCCGATCTGAGCTATGATTTTGGGTGCCTTGTTTTTTTTTGAGGCAAAATGCTGGCTTACGTCCGGCAAATTATTTATTTTCTGCTGGATAAAGAAAAAATCTTGACACATTCCTTATAAATCCCTCATAATTCGACTGGTGGCGATTCGTATGCGAATTGTCATTCTGTCCTCAGAGCGCAAAGTTCAACCCGAAACCGCCAACCCGATCGCGCAATTTTCCCGCTTATTTTTCAATAGTTTGTAAGGAGATATAACACGTGAACATCGAAGAACTCGAGCTAAGTTTGAGGTCGGAATACGAAGGCCAGTTAAAACAGGCCTTGGCTGAAGTTCGCCGGGAGGCGGCCGATTTTGAGAAACGATTCGAAGCCGAGTTTGAAAAACAAAAGGCCGAAATGCTTCGGACGCTGAGAGATTTCGTTTCCCGAATTCCGGAAACATATCAGCTCGACAGAGCCTTCGAGGAATCGATTTCCGAACATCTTCGTCTGGCTCGCGACGAAGGTGCCCAGATTGCGGCTACGGCATTCGGAGAAGCCGAAAAACTCAAGGCCGAAGCAGACGTCCCCGTTCGCTATGACCTTTTGCGGGATTCTATCTCGGACATCAGTTCAAAAGATACTCAGGCCGGCATACTTTCTGCCTTGGTTGAACATTCCGAACACTTTGCCCCGCGAGGAGCATTTTTTATTGTCAAGAACGACCGTTTTATCGGATGGAAAACCTTCGGAGCTCCCGGATCGGAAGAAGCGATACGTGAAATAGATTTTCCTGTCAATTCCGACTCAATGCTTGCAATGGCCGTTCGATCCCTCGCAACGGCACGTGCATCCGCCGGCCAATATAATGACGATGAGAATTTCCTTTCACGTCTGGGCTTTGGCAATCCCGCGGCAATGGTAGCTATTCCATTGATTGCCCGCGGACGAGGCGTTGCCGTATTGTATGTTGACAGCGGCGATTCATCAATACAGCCCAATGTTGACGCACTCGAATCTCTTGTCCGTGTGGCAGGTCTGACAGTTGAATTGCTCGCCGCGATGCAGACTGCGATTTCGGTCCCGTCAGGCAATGCTTTTTCATCGGTTGCGGATAGCCATTCACAACCGCAGCCCGAACAAACGCCGCAGCCAATGGCCGAATCGCCTGCCATGGCCGGCAAGTCGCCGGAAATTTCCACTCAGGCACAACCTGACGTGACCGATGCCGTTGTCTATTACGAAACCGCAGAGCATAGCCCCGAAACTGAAAGCCTCCGTCACGAAGGAAATGTTTACGACGCTTCGGTGTCTTATGATGTCCCGCTCGAACGTCATGAAACTCAACCCACAGTTCCGACAGGGGAGACCGGCACGGAAGCATCATTGTCAGATTATGCTGAATATACCGGATCCGTTACCTTTGATGAGGGCAGCAACATCGAGGATCAAACAGGGCAGACTTCTGCACCTGAGGTATCTTCCGACATATATGAGATCGAATACAATGAGCCGGATACGCAGTCTTACCCGACGCGGTCTGAGACCGGCGGCACACGTGAATTCGACTTTGGCTCACACGAAGTGACTTCGGAGCAAAAGCCTGCCGATTCGGATTTTTCCGAGCCTGTTGCCCCGCCGCCGGGTTTTGATGAGGCCCCGGCCGCAAATGGCAGCAGCAAGCCGGCAATCAGTGAGCCGCAGCCCGCAGTGGAAACGGCAGAACCTGTAGTAGCCAACAGACGCCCGACGCGTCTCGGCGACCGGAATATCGACCTCCCGATCGAGGTTGCAGATTCCGAACGGCGTTTTCACAATGATGCCCGTCGTTTTGCCAGACTTCTGGTTTCGGAAATCAAGTACTACAATGACCAGAAAGTCATTGAAGGACGTCAAAACTGCGATCTTTACGACCGTTTACGTGAGGCAATAGACCGTTCACGTGAAATGTATAACCAGCGCGTTGAACCGGTCGTCGCCTCACGCTTCGATTATTTTCATTATGAACTGGTAAACAAACTGGCAGAAGGCGATATCAGCAAACTCGGGCCTTCTTACCCGGGACCGACTGTGTAAACCACAAAAGAATCATCCGGAAGTCATTGCTTGCCGTTCGTCATTTTCCGACGGGCGGCAATTTATTTTTCGGATTGCGTATCCGGCCGCTCAGAAGGCAAAACGGGGCGATTTGCCGCAGGTGCATCCGGAGAAGTATGCGCATGCACAATTTTCCATTGCTTGCCAATCTTGCGGAAAATAAGTGTCATTCTACCCGAGGCATTTTCCGGTTTGCCGTCAAATTCCTGCGATTGCTTCCATTTCGCGGTCAGATAAGCTGCCGATGGACCTAGCATCTCAATCCGGACGCCGGACACCTCCAAAGTTACGTTTTTGGTCTTTTCATAGAGCGATTTGCGGTTTTCCAGCATAGTTTGCCAGCCGATTGTAACCGTACCGTTATTATTGAAGAAAAGCGTCCGCGGCGAATTTTCATATACGCTCATCACTTTGTCGGCATCCGATTGTCTGATTCCTTCAAGAAGCCGTTCAAAGGTGGATTTGATTTCGGCTGTGGGATCAGGAGTAGTTTTTGCCGCCGCAGCCTTCTGTCCCGCAGNGAATACCGAAAAGGAAAAAATCATTAGAAATACCGACAATATTTTTTTCATACAGCTATCCTCATCATTGCAATAAATCTCTTTGCAAGATGAGTTTATTACCGCAATAGTGCGACCCGCAACTATTAACGGACTGTAAATTATACGAATTCGTTGATTGGCCGGCTTTAACTATACCTTTTCGTTGAATCGGAATTGTTAATGCTGCCTTGTGAAAATGCTCTCAGGGCGTCTTTTTGTGATTGTTGTTAAATTACAGCTCAGAGGAATAATTATTGCTTTGATTTTGTTGGAGTTAGAAACTTTCCCGATCGTTCACCATTTGCGGAGGCAGACAGATGAAACACCCCTACTCTTTGCAGCGAATTTTCCTTGCCGTTGCATCTATAGCGCTTTTGCTTGCGGTTGGTTTAGTTCGCGGTCAGAACATTTCCGAATACACTGATGACGCACCCGATAATCGCGTCGCACGGATAAAATTGCTCGAAGGCGACGTCCGCATAAAAAGAAACGACACAGAGGCTTGGGAAACCGCCGAGTTGAATCTCCCGCTTATTACCGGCGACGAAATTGCAACAGGTGGCGACGGCCGTATCGAAATTCAATTTGATATTGATACATATCTCAGAATAGCTCCAAATTCGATTGTAAAAATAAAAAGTTTGGATTATTCGGGTATAGCCGTCGGCATTCCACGCGGAGCAGCCGTCGCATCACTTCGCAAATTTGACCGTGAGCGGGGATTTTTCGAAATTGACTTGCCGGAGACTACGGTTGCTGTCTTGAAAAGCGGCATTTACCGCTTTGAGTCGCTCGATTATGCTGACGGTGAAGTTCGCGTTGGGGTAAGCGGAAATGGAGAGGCTCGCGTTTATTCGGCCGATTCCGGTTTCAGACTAAGATCTGGCCGGTTGGCCCGGGTAGCGCTTTCGGGCAATTATGCCGGTGATTGGGAGATTGCGAATTATGATCCGCCGGTTGATGATCTTGACCGCTGGGCAACGGCACGCCAGCGTGAAATAGACCGTAGAATCGCCGCGGCTTATTACGATAAATACTATGATTACAACATTTACGGCGCCGATGAATTAGATGGTTACGGAAATTGGGAGTTCACCTCCGACTACGGTTATGTATGGCAGCCAAGCCCGTATGCCATCCGTACCTATAATGACTGGTCGCCGTATCGCTACGGACGATGGCGCTGGATACCGCCAATCGGTTGGACATGGATTAGCGACGAGCCTTGGGGATGGGCAACGTACCACTATGGCCGCTGGGTTTGGTATCGCGGCCGTTGGGTTTGGTCACCTTATGGCTATTACCGCTCAAACAGGAGCCGCTGGTATCCTGCACTTGTTGTCGTTTACGTAGTAAATAACAACGTCTGTTGGTATCCGCTGGGTTATAGACAAAGATATAGAAGTTTTAACAATTATCATGACTGGGTCGGCAACCGCGATCGTTCACGAACGCCGGTTACCACTCCAAATAGTGGTGAAACCGTAGAGCGGGAGAACCGTTTTCCGCAAGGCTCAAGGCCGCCGCTTGGTCAACAATTACCTCAAATTGATGAGAACACAACGCCCGGAGGAAATGAAAACAGGCCGTATATTCCGCCAAATGCAATTATCTCCATGCGGAAAGAAGCATTTTTGGCACAGCGGAATGAAACCGTACCGGCGCCGCCCGAGATAGTAAGAGCGATAACAAGACGCGCGGAAACAAGCAACGGCGAGACCACGGAACTGCCGGTTCCCGGGACTTTGCCGACGGGTAATGAGCTCCGCCGAGCCGAGCCTCCATTGGCCGCTTCTTTACGCAACGGCAGCACCGGAGCCGCTCAACGAACAGAACCTGGACCAATTGACGAACAACTTCGGAGAAATCGCATGTTTGGCGGCAGAAATCCACAGCCATTACCGGCTGCTTCGCCTTCAAATGATACGGAAAGGCCAACCGGTGCGGTAACGAGAAGCAGCGAAACACGTGGCGGACAGGGCCGTCCGCCGGCAAGTCTGCCCGCTGATGCAAAACGTGATGCTGAGCCGCCGATCTTTCGACCTCGGACAGATGGTCAGCAGATCCCGGCACCAAGAAAACCCGATGATTCAGGCGAGATGAAGCAGCCGAGGCGTGAAGCGCCGCCAAAGGGCAATGATTCGCCGCCTTTCAANCCGATGCCGGTNCCNAGNCGTGAAACNCCGCCGCCGCCAAANCAGGANCCGCCNCNAAAANAGGANCCGCCTCCGNNGAGGCGTGAAGCGCCGCCAAAGGGCAATGATTCGCCGCCTTTCAACCCGATGCCGGTGCCGAGGCGTGAAACTCCGCCGCCGCCAAAACAGGAACCGCCGCCAAAACAGGAGCCG
>FUFK010719423.1_pt1 | contig 18207 bp, 26 predicted proteins | sample 1021851 | NCBI WGS metagenome assembly FUFK01 (sample SAMEA51879418, study PRJEB19060) | metagenome
TTTTCTGATTGGTTTTTCACTCTTAGGTTTTTTACAAAACTCTAAAGTTTGTTGAAGTTGATTTAATCCACCCAAGATATCACCTCGATAAGTGAACCTTGTGTAATCACTTTCGGTTTCGTTACTCGGTAGTAAATCATACCAAATGAAATCACGAGAATTTAAATCTTTGGTCGGAGTTATCTTAGTCTTGAAGTGTAACTCTTTTTCATATTTTTTTACAAACTCTTTTAATTGCTTAGGTTGGAGTTCACCTTCTTCGTACCAAAAATGTAATTTAAATTGGTGTATTTTATATACCTCATTTATTTTATCGATTACGCCTTCTTCCAAGTCCGTATCGATAAATTCTGTCAATTTTAATCTAATAGTGATACTATGCATTATAAGTCTTTACACTTTGTAAATGATTTACACTTACTTTTTGGATGACACTTTTGATAATCATGAGCTATAATATTTCCTTCTTTGTCATAACACTCTTCCATGAAGTGTTGTAGTCTTTTTATTACTTTATTTATTGATGGTTTACCATTAGCAGGTATGAACTTCTGAACTCTCTTTTGTGGAAAGTCCGTATTTTCATACAATTTTCTTTTAACAATAAAATACTCTACATCAATCCTATCCAATGGAACATCATGTTGTTTTGAGTAAAATGATTTGTAGAGTAAAAGCTGGTCTGTCTTATTCTTATCTGCCTTTGTATACTTGTTCCAACCCCAAGAAGAGGTTTTGATATCAATAATCTTAATACGATTACGGATGTTGTCCTTAATAATTAGGTCAATGAAACCCTTAAATTTTAGATTATTTGGTAAATCATAGTTGAGGGCTGTTTCTATACCGAGTAATTCGTAACCCTTTTTACTAAAGTAATCACCTCGTTTTCTTTTGAAAAACTCAAGGATACGAAGACCATCATTGTAAAATTCTGTCATTTCATCTTTACTACAGAACTCCTCTCCACCATTTCTCATCTTGATTTCCATAAAGTTCTTCTTGAGTCTATCCTCTAATTCCTCATGTAAAATTAGTTTGTCGGCCTCCTTGATACTATCGGTGTACATCACCCTAATATATTCTTGTAAGACTTCATGCATACTTGTACCAAATAATGTATGAATGTTATCGGTAAATTTACCTAACTCATCGATATAATTTAGTTTCCATTTGTATGGACATTGTGTCCACATAGAAAATTGACTATAACTAATTTTTTTCATTCGTCATTTCATCGATTAACACTAAAGCAATTTCCGATGCTAATAGCTCTTTTGATGAATCACTAGCCAAATTAATTTGCCTATCGGTATATCTATCCAATACCTTTTTAACTACTTTTTCAATATCCTTTTCATCAACATAATACAGGTGATTAAACATTTGTGCCATTACTACTCCTTATAATTTAAGCTTTTTAATTAACTTTGGGTCAGTACCATACTTATTTAGAATTTCAACTAACTCAATCTTACCACCCTCAGACATCATATAAACATCTAAATATCCAATAGCTTCAGATATGCTCACCTGATAATGTTTAGCTACTATTTCTAAAACCCATTTTTCGTACTGCATATCTTTTTTTCCTTTTATATATCTCAACCATTGTTTCTTCTTAGGTAGAACGTTTGTGTATAATTTATATAAGACATTTGGAGATAAATTATATTTTTGTAATTCATTTACCAACTCAATCCAATCCGACTTCATAGATAAAAATCTATGTGTCATATAATTTGACCACGTTTTTTTATCCTCATCAGAAATTTCATCCCAATAATTTGGATTCTGAACAGAGGTTATCTGATTTATGTGGTCGAATAAACTTTTTTTCTTAATCATAGACTTGGGTCAAAAGCACTTTTTGGTTTATCATCAACACCGCTACCGTCCAACATACCATCAGCAACTTTACCACAGTTACCACAACTATAAACCTGAATAGGGACTAATGCTTCTTGGCCGCTTGGTGATACTAAAGCTGATAATCTTTTTAAAACAAAAGATTGAATCCACAAATAATTGTTACAATCTTCACATTTAATCGTTTCAGCGTCTCTTAAATCAACTTGGACTTGTTGTTGTTTTTTAGGTAAAGGCCCTTTTGGATGCATACTCATTTTATTACTCCTAATAATTCTATTAACATAGCCATCGCATTGATTTCTTTATCAACCACTTGACCATCTGAAAGTTCGTATCTGGCTATTATCAATATACACTCTGCCACGTGACCAGCACCCCAACTATCAACCTCATCATATAATAATCTAAATAAATCTGCAAAATCAGTTATCTTATTATCAGCTAATAATTGTCTTATTTCTTTGAATGCGTCTTTCTTTGGTTTTGTTTTTAATATTTCTAATAACTTAAGTTTGTAATCATTTTGTATAATACTTTTAGTATCTAACTTTAGTTCATTGTTAACGATATTTCTTTGTGCTGAATTAATAACCCTACGGATATCAGGATATCCACTTTCTATCAATACCTTCAAATCGTCAATGTTACTATTAATATTTTCTTTAACCAAAATATTGTGAAGATGTTTTGCCACATCACTTTTGGATGGAGGGATTATCTGGAAAGATTGACATCTACTTTGTATTGGGTCAATAATTCTTTCAACATAATTACAAGTCAAAATAAACCTACAATGTTTTGAGAATGTTTCCATAAGGTTACGAAGAGCGGCTTGTGCGTTTGGTGTAATATAATCACACTCATCTAAGATAATCACTTTCATATCTTTGAAACCGATGGTAGATGCGAAGTTCTTAACTTTGGTTCTTACGGTTTCAACGTTATTCTCATCCGATGCGTTGATATAAAGATAATCACATTCTATATTATTTACTAACAATTTTGCGAGAGTGGTTTTACCTGTACCAGCCTTACCATATAGTAGAAGATGTGGCAAGTCCCCACTCTCAAGATAAATAGACACCTTACTTTTTAGATGCTCATTACCAATGTAGGTGTCTAGATTGGAAGGCCGATATTTTTCTACCCATAGAGTATTAGTTGAATGATTCATTAATTACCTCAATTTTTTGTATTTCTGCTGTTGAGTTTGCTTCCTTTGGATAAGGAAATAACTTATGTTTTAGACTTTTCATAAACACCTTATTCTCTCTTTTATTACCAAGAAAATAAATGTATCGATGTTTTTCAGCTTCTTTTTTTAACCAGAATGTATGTCCTATTTGTTTCTTTAAATGCTCGACATTACTACTACCATATCTACTATAAACGTTGCGAGAATGCATCCATTCACCATCTTCCTCAAGCCTCAGAGCATAAGTGGGAGCAGCTTGAAAAGCACCCTGCCCTTGATACAACCAATTAGTAGCTTGATAAATAAAGCCTGAGTGATTCTGTTCTGGATCGGCGTATGATATCAACACCTTAACATCTGGCGCATATTTCTTCAACCATTTAAAAGATTGTGATATAGCGTAAGATTCTATGTTAGAACCAAAACCATTTTTTACACATAACCTCGTTAACTCAAGTATGTTTCTGTTTCCAATTATATCTTCATTGAATATAGAACCGACAACCCTTCTACCTTTTGGAAAACCATAGGTTAGAGTGCCTATGAGGTGTTCTTCGGTATCGTCAAAGAATTTGTGTTGATTATCAGTTTTATAATATAAACCTAAAGCATATCTACAAGAAGATAACTTACCACTATAGTGATATTTAGATACTATTTTAGCGGATACCTTTTTAGGAATTCTATCAAGCGATACACGAGATGTATCAACATACTCTTTATTCATAACTGAATATAATAAAAAAAGCCAATATAAGTCAAGCCTTTTTTTTAATCTACGGTGGTTGTTGCTACTAACCAATAAGTGACATCATAGTCGTCAACTTTAAAATTGATTCTACCCAATCCTTGCGAACTAATTTCTAAAGTAGCTGATTCACATTCACCATTTGCGGTTAACACATCAGAGAATAAATTAGCGTTAAAAGATACGTTCTCAATATCAACATAATTTTCGGACTCAGCTGGAATTGTAACTCTATTAGTATTGATTGAAGAATAACCAATGACAATCTTTACAGACTCACCATCTGACAATACAGTAAAGCTATCAGTTTCAGATAAAGCTTTTTTACCTGCGATGAATTTTTTAATAAACGTACTATCAACCTTTAATCTGAGTTCGAACTCAGGAACGTTTTTTAGTTGTGGTGGTTTATTAATAACCGATAAATCAGATAACATATAGTTAACTGATGCGTTGTCATCTTTTACTTTTAGTGCTACAGATTTTCCATTTGATGATGATAAGTCAATTGTGATATCTTCTCCTAAAACGCTTAGAAGTTTTGTTAATTGTTCGGTATCATAAACACCCAACTCAGAATTGTCAAACTTCCAATTCTTCATTTTAAGTTCACCAAGTAATGATTTATCGCCAGACATAAATCTGGTTTCTAAATTGTTATCATTAGTTGTAAGAACAACAGAATTAACATTACCACCTAAATGGTATTTTTCAATGAATCTATTTAACTTAGATTTTTGCATTATAACTTTCTCCTATTGATTTATTTATTATAACCTTTTTAATAACTATTATACAAATTATTCAAAATAAAAACTTTTTTTAAAAAAACCTCTCCATTGAGTTTTGTTTATCAACAACCTCGCCCCAACCTAATGCTTCATAAAACATATCGAGTTTTTTCTTCAAAGCAGTATTGAATATTTTATCATAGTCTATATATTTTTGTATGAACTCAAGTATCTGTGGAGGGTCTTCGTGTCCCTTATATGCCACAACATCTATACCTATTGGATTTTGTTTTAAATATACCCACTTTATTTTATCACCAGCTGATATAAATTGATACTTTTTTTGCTGTTTGAAATATTTCATAAGGTCATTATAGAACAAAGCTGACTTCACATGCACAGGTGTTCCTTTATGATAAGATGTCAAAATAGAACTACTCTCATCATCATTGATAAACTTCTTTATATTTTTTACACCCGTTGGCATTGAGATAGAATCATAATTAGCTTTTTTCATTCTACTTTTAAAAGCCACAACCTTATCATCAATTTTATCTTTCGGCACATCCATCAAAATATCATCCAACATAATTTCTAAAAATTTTCTCATCGCCGCTGGAAAGTTTGACCTAACGGTATCAATACCTTTTACCAACATCTTATTTACTTTGACGCCATTATCATTGATAATCTTCATACCATATCTTTTTTTAGTAATAAACAAACCTGACTTTGCAATAACTTCCTGCTTTATCTGAAAAAAGTGTTCATCAATGTTACAAAACTTTTTAGCAAAATAATTGTAGGAGTTATTTAGATAGGTTTGAACCTCAGAGGCTATCTCTAAGATTCTTTGTGTCATCATAACATCGCTTAAATCTGAATTAGGGAATCTTTTTTTGACCAATGGTATAGCCGAATAAAATACAGAATCAGTATCGATATAGATACAATAATCTTTATTGTCACTTAACTCTTTATTGTAAAAGTTATTGGCTATGGTTTTTGTAAACTTAATCAACGATTGGCCTGTAAGTGTCGTAGCTTCGGCGTTATCGACATCATAAAATCTAAATACAGGCAAACCCAAAACACCATACATAGAATTTAATAGAATTTTCTGTAGATGTTGTCTACGATTAAAGTAACCATATTTTTCATCATTACCATCCTCAGCAAACTTTTTAGCTAACTTTCTATATTCAACCCTTTCATCAAACCACTTTGTTAACAAAGAGGGAATTAAACCTTTTTTATCGGTTCTATACATAACACCATTATCAGCCACCGAACATTTTGATTTATTGAGAAAGTCAGCTAACTCTGTTTCCGTAAACCTACCAAGCTCTTTTCCGTTGTTTGTTATCGTATAGGTCTTCTGTGTTTTTTTTATAAACTCTTTTGAATCCCAACCTGTAATTTTACCAATCTTAGTTTCGGGCGATATATTTAAAGACCTAATGGTAGATGGGTACATAGAGGTTATATCCAAATCATAAACCCAATTATGTTTACCCTTTTGTGGTTCTTGAACAAAAGCACCGGCGAACTTATCATCATTACCCAAAAGTTTTCTATTACCGATATTTTTGTTTGGAGCCACAATACCTAATTTTTTAAGGTAAACCAATATAGCACCCTCTAAATATCGAGATGACATAAACACATCCTCATAAGGACAATGACCCATATGACATATACCCCTAGCTATATCAATATGGTCTAACTTTTTATCTAACTTTGATATCAACTTAACGTCCTGCAAATTATACTCTATGAATTTATCTATTTCATTTTCATACAAATCATTTAAAGTACCATCATAACTTATCTTTTTTTCACCCAATTCATAGTTAGCGATATCATCCAATCTATAAGACGAACGTTGACTAAATGTAAATGTTTTGTAAAGATGTAGATAGTCTAAAGATGATACACCAGCTATTCTAAAGCTCTTTTTGAAATTACTCCATCTAACAATCTTAATAGGTGATAAAGCATTAGCTACATCCTGACCGACAACTACGCAAGCTCTGTTGTACAAATAAGGTATATCAAAATTTTCAATATTCCAACCGCTTAATATTGTGGGTTGAATCTCCATATATTTTATAAAGAACTTATTTAGTAAATTATATTCTGAGTCGAAAGATACAATTGTTTCATTATTAACCTTACTATCCTTAACGCGATTTCTCTCATCCAATACATAACAATAATATTCATCCATCAAAGCATCATAAAAAGCTATTGATGTTATTTTATTCTCAGCTTTTTCAACCGAAGGAAATCCATCAGTAACCTCAACCTCAATATCAAAATATAATCTTTTATGACCTGTGGATGGTTCGTCGGAATCAGTATAGGTGTCAACTAATGTTCTAATCTCTGCATTGACATCACTTTCGAATAGTCCCCTTTGGTCATCATCCCACCTAAATATCTTTTTCACCTTATCACCATATAGAGATACACTCTGCCCATAGGAGTCTTTTACATAAGCATACTTTTTATATTGTATAACTCTGTAACCGCTTGTGTCATCCCAAAGATGTATTTTTTTAGTCATGTTGTCAAAAAATATATTTTGATACATTAAAATATAGAGCCTGTATTTACAGTATTTAAATCACCTGTTGTAAAGAACTCCTTTTGCATCTCACTTATATATTTTTTCATCACATTGATAACCCTCGTAATATGTTGTGTATTAGAACCTGTCATTTCTCTAATCAATATATACAAAGCCTTTTTGTTGAAGTTTTCTATATTTTGTCTTCTACGAAATAACTCTAAAACAGAATCAGCCACTCTGATATCTTTTTTTCTTTTAAAAACATTATTTAAATTATTATCCCAATAATTTAACATAAGTTCTGTAAATTCTGAATTGGCTTCAGCGTTTTCTACCTGCGAGCTCTCAGAACTCAAACTTCTCTTAAAATCTAAAACGTCTAACTTTTCGTGTTGTTTCATTTTTTTATAGTTGTTATTGTTATGTAAAATCAGATAATTTTTAGCAACAATACTAAAGTAGGAAAATGCTTTACCCTTACCAGCTTTAAATTTGTGCATATTCATAACTAAAAAAGAAACAACCTCATGCTTAACATCCTCTGATGGAACATCAAAATAATAAAATTTAAACGTATGAATAATATTCTCAGCTAGTTTTTGAAAGGGATACTCAATATGTTCCTGATATATTTTATTTCGTAAAATCTCATTATCAGAATTGTTGTATCTGATAATAGCCCTTTCGGTACTCTCCGTAAAATATTGTTTACTCTTTTTCTTTTTAGTTCGTGGCATCTACATCTTCTCCTTTTAGTTCATCTAACGTATTTACTATTTCTTTTATTTGTTCAAATATTGTACCAATCTCATCATCGGCTTCAAAGTGACCCGAATCATCAATGGTCTTTAAATCAAATTGTATTCTATCTATTTTTTGTTGGAACTCCTCAACCCAATCCTCTAACATTTCGGTTTTTGTCATTAGATTCCAAATGACATATCCCATAACCAAAGTTAGGGTCAACAATATTCCTGACATTATTTCAATTACCATAATTAATCTCCAAATAATTCACTAAATAAATCTTGTGCATTGGTGGGTTTTTCCTCTTTCTTTTCAACAACAACCTCTTCTTTTTTTACAACCGCTTTTACAATATTGTTTACACGTTGTTTGGTTTCCTCATCCTGCACAACCTCACTATATTTCCATTGGTCGTACTCTATATGAGTAGCCATCATATCAGCCTGATGTAAAATATAAGCTATGTTGGATTTCAATGCCCAATCAGGATTGTAAGATATGTAGTAAGATTTATTAGCTTCCTCATACAAACCATCGGTTAGTCTTAAACCAAGATATTCATTTTCTGTCATAGTGACACCAAACTGATTTAATAAAAATATAGCTCTATCGGTAACCGACATATAAGATAAATCACCATTATGTGTGAATATCTCACCACGATTTTTTCTATGCCATTCAGAATCCTGTGGAACATAATAATCATTATTCATATCTCCAACCTTACCTAAGTCGTGATGCATAGCCGCAAATATTAATTCTTCATCACTAAAATCAATTCTAGCTCCATCATTTGTCCATAACTCCTTTATCTTTAGAGAACAATCTATGACATGCAACACATGCTCCACATAACCACCGATATGTGCGTTGTGATAATGTTCTTTACCACTAGCGGGCGCCATACACATCCTATCCTCAAAATAATCATACATTTTATTCAACTTCTCTAAACGTTCACCTTCAAAAGTTTCGGAAATTAAGTCACGTAATTTAACCCAATTTTCTTGGATTTGTTCTGCTTTCAACTCTTTCATTTACTATTCCTCCAATTAAAAAATTCATTATTATCTCTATTATCAATTATCAATTTATGTAAATCTGAATATAATACGTGGTCTGGATTTATAGTCTCACTCCACTCATAACTGTCCCACTTACCACTTTCTGTGGGTTTATCGTAATCTAAATGATTACTGATTATTACTTTTACACCAGCGTTAAGTAATAATGGAATGTATTTACTATTACCACTAACGAAAATACCCTTTTCGTCTTTTGTAACAACATATAAAGGGAAAGGCCAGTTTTCCCCATGCCAAACGGTTGCGTACACCGCGCTATCTGATAAGGCGCCTTTTGAAGAGATAACGGCGACAACATCATTTGACGGTGACAAAACAACTAAATCAACGTCAGGAAATACACCATTAATTAATAGTTGGTCGAAGGCTTTTTTGGGAAGCCCTTTACCATTTTTATCATAATATCCAACGTTTCCATTATTCTTATGTTTTTTACCCCAATATAGTGAGTAACCTTTAAAACCATTAATTAGACCAGCTACTCTATCACAAATTCCAAGCTCTAACTCTTGTCCTCTTTTATGTTGATTACGATAAATTTCAGCCATAGTTTCATTATCAATCTTATCATTATCAACATAACCTTTTGGTTTTTTAGCATCTACAGCCATTATATAACCTCATATCTATTCTTTGTGAATCTTATGTTCGATTCTGTTCTTAACTTATTTCTATACGGATTGAATGCTATTCTAACACCCCAACCCATATAATCTAATATTTCTTTTTTTGTAACCGATTTCTTTTTACTGATGAATTCTAATATCTTTCCATAGGATTCGCTTTTGTCTCCTATCATAGAAAATTCATTAGGATTTAAAAAGTTCCAATTATCAAACCATTTTAAAACTCTTTTGTTCCACGGAAACTCTTTTATCTTTGTATCTAAATATTTTTTAGCGTTCTCAACACTACCATCGTCATCTAAAGCACCATTAATTTTATTTAAGAAATCCTCTTTATTATCATATAATAATGGATAATCACTCCCAACCATCTCTGGATAACATAACTTATTAGGTAAAATATATGGGACACCCATGCTCAAAGAATCTGTTGTTGATATTGACCAAGCTGAATATTTTTGAAACGTACCAACACCTATGTGCATTGAACGAATAAAGTCTAAGTATTCATTTCTATCACTTATTTTCATTCTTTTAGCATATGGTTTATCTAAGTCGGCTAGTGTTGTGTAGACTTTGAAATCTTGTCGTCGATTCCATAACTCATCCATTCTTTCTATAAACCAACTCCAACCTGTATAGTAATTATCCCTATGATTGAATATGATTGTTTTCTTTTTAGTCGGAACCTTAACCTTATTTATTTTATCAATACCTAAATAATGTGGTTTTATAATACTTTCCAACTGGTTTACATATTGGTGATTAAAAACTTTTTTAGCTTCTTTCAATACCAACTCTTTTAACCAAACGCTATTGACACCACACTCTTCCATTCTCAACATACCGTTAAAATTGTGTAAGAGCATCCTCTCACTATAATTTGTATTTTCATCTACCTCATACCAATGACAATATCCAACAAACTTTGGGTCAATGTTTGTATCATTCACAAAAAGGTTTTTTAATTGTAAAGTATGTTCTGGCAGGTGTGAATACACAACATCGTAATCTGTGTATTTCCATCTTATATTTGATTTAATTTCATTGTAATTAAAATGACATCTCATAGCATTTGGATAAGATGGTAGATTGATTGGTATCTGTGTTGTGTTATCAAACGTCAAACTCTTAATGTCCATAGGTGACATTATAGTCCAATGAATATCATCACGCACTTTGTTAAGTTCTTTTATTACATTTCGTAAAACTACGACATAGGAATCTTTCTCTAAATCTCTCATATACGTTATATTAGGGTATACAAGAATTTTATATTTATATTCTTTGTCGTTGTCTACATCTTTTGTGAAATCAAATATATTCAATTATCTACCTACTTCTCCCAAGTATTTAGCTTTTGTCTCATCCCAAGTAGTGTTCAATACATCAGCGTAAAACAACTTCTCCGGCTTAATCTTATTTTCATCCAATAACTTTGAGTATCTTCTAATAGCCTTTGGTTTCCACCAATTGTTGATGTAATCCATATCCTCAACATATTTCTTTTTCATAACCAAATCTTTCTCATCAATTTCATTTCTCAAAAATAGTTTACCATTCTCATACATATCGGCATAATAAATACCCCTTTGAAATCCATGCTCAAAGTCTTTTAACTTTAATCCCAACTCATCATAAATCATTTTGATTATCTTTTGCTTAACGCCTGTAACTGGCCCTGCCACACCACTCTTTTGTGTTGTCTCTCTGAGATATCTCTCTGATTTATTTTCCTTAACCCAATCATGCCAAACATCATATGATGAATCATCTGGCTTCAAACTTATTCTACCTGATGATTCTCCTAAGGTTTTCCAATGTGGGATTCCATTGTACATCGAATGTATGCCATACAATGATGTGGTGGATAATCCAACTAAGGTTTGATTATACAACTTTTTCCACATATCTCTAACTACCGAAGAGGTGACCATAGCTGCTACCAACTTACCACCTAAAAAATTAAAACCTAACGGTTGGACACAACAAATGGTTGTGCCGATTGACGTATGATTCAACTTACCATCTTTGAATTTATTATCTTTTGTCCATCCTATAAATGAATCTCTGGCTCCTAATGAGGTAACATCGGAACCTAAACAGATTAAACCTAAAACCTTATTTGTATTCTTATCCTTAACATAGAACTTAATGTTTCTACCTGGATTTGCTGTGAACTCCATAGTGTGGATTAATCTTCTGAGTAATGTCCAATTCTCACTATCTTTAGGATTACCCTGCTCCACAGTTTCTACAATTGGATTTAAAGACTCTATCTCACTAATTGTTTGTTCTTTGTTATAGATATCTTTAGGCACCCAAATAGATTTTTCTAATCCATCAAATTTAGATGCCTTTTGTAACATTGAATAAGAGTCTTTGTTAAACTCTTCCCATTTTTTATATAATGTAATTTCCTGCACCGACATAGACTTTAGGAAATTTAAATTTTCTATAAACTTTTTTTTCTCCGATTCGTAATCGAATTTTGGTTCATCAAAAAAATTATCAAACGACATATAACCTCTTTTTATTTTTAATCATTCATTACCCAACTCGTCTTATAAATGTGAGCGCCGGTAAATTTGTATGGTTTAACATCGGTTGACTCTAAAATATCAACATAATTTACATACTTCGGGTTCATAGTGTCCCTAACCTGATACACACCATCTTTTTTATTCGTTCCTTTTATAAGAATGAAATCACCATAATTAAAAGGCCCACCCCATCTTGATAATAGATTTCGTGATAGTGCTACAAATTTATAATCGGAAGCCCTACTTATACGAATACGAGTACCATCCGCAGTTACGTTTGGTGTATTATCTGTTTGTCTGACGACAGGTTGATACATTGTAACATCAACCTCAATTCCATATTTGTAAAATTCATTTAATTGTGAATTCAAATCATCGTTTTTTGATATCAAATCATCTATTTGATTTGCATAAAATTTATGATTGCTTTTTATGATATTAGTAGAAAAAAATCCATTCACTAATAATACTGATATCAACAATGCTAAAAATGTCTGTTTTCTCAAAATAAATTCTCCATTTGTTAACTATAAATATACGACTTTTATTTGGTAAAGTCAAGCCTTTTTTTGTGGAGCTGGTGGGATTCGAACCCACGTCCAGTTTGCCCGTGATAAATAGTCATTCACAACTTAGTTAGGTTCCAAATTCGGTAGTCACCTACAACCCACCACGGTCAGTTTACAGATTGACAACTGGTAGGGTTTATTGTCTCCCTACATTGACGATCCTGTCTAACTTATTTTATGACCGAGTGTTAGACAACTCAGTATCCTATGCAGCGTATGCGTAGGATGGTTGAAAGTCAGAAACAAAATTATCAAATCCCATTTCCGAATTGGCTAGATGCCAATCAATTTCCAACCCTTCAAGCGATTTATCGCCATTTGAGTTATGAGTCTTTTTTCGCGAGACCTACTCAATCTCTGTTGCACTATCTTATCAAAAAACACCTGTCGATACCGTTCAGCCCCAATCATCATCATCATATTCACCCAAATTCATCTCTTCGTCTCGGATTATACTTTTTCTTAATTCATCAATGACACGTATAACCAAATCCCAATCTTTCATTTCTTCCGCTTGAGTCAATAATTCAATTAAATTTTCTATCTGTGACATAATTTTTTTCCTCATATTGGATAACTATAAGAAAATAAAAAAATTAGTATATTAATATTTTTTTATAAAATCAATCTTACTATGAAATTCTTCAATATTTTTAGCACCAACAAACATAAGGGATGATTTTAATGATTCCGATATATCATTTATTGTTGCCTGTAAATCTATTTTTATCGACGAATTTTTTGTATTGTTTTTAATATAAGAGTCCATAATAAACGAATCGGCACCAGCACCAAGTCCTTTACATACATCACCAATATTGTTAGTATCAACATAACCGATAACAGGCACGTTAAAGGTATCAGCAACATTAGCACAATTAATGATAGTAGAAATTTCGGGAACATCATAACCTGTTCTATTAGCTTTTTGATGTTTATATCCACTCCCACACCCGATTGTAATCGCGTCAGCTCCTGACTCACATAAGTATCGTACCGCTTCTTCTGTATTAACTGAGCCCGCAATAACTTCAACTCTCGATAACTCTTTTTTGATTTTTTCAACTGCATCTCCTACTAATTTATTATATCCGTGTGGACTATCAATAAATATGACGTTACAACCGTTTCTATATAACTCAGCACTCCTCTCAATAAAGTCATCGGATAACTTTATGCTAGCGCACTTAGGTAATTTATTTAGAAAATTTATCGTATCGTCCAAATCTTTTTTTATTTCGTCTTTTATGTTGTCATTTTTTTGTAACTCATAAATGTAAAGACTTTTGGTGTCATGCCAACTATGATATAAAAGTTTCATTTGATGTGATTGTTTTTCAATTGACATATTACTATTCAACACACCAACACCCAAACAATCACTCATTTTTTTTGCCATCTCTAAATCGGTATTGTGTTGGGATAAAACAAATGGTATTGCTATTTTAGTTTTTTTTGTAAATTTAGTTATTAAATTTATATCTGATAAATCTATTTTACTAAATTTGGAAACAATAGATGAGTTATTGAATGATAACAATTTACTTACCCCATTTACCTCTACCGACAATGGTGGCCATAATTCCATAATTAGATACATCAAGATAAGCATCTTCTAATGGTTCATCTTTAACAACAGATTTTTTATCACCAAGCAATAATGTTTTAACACGTTGTAATTTATCATTCATTCGAAACCATAAACCTGTTAAAGATAATTTTATCTCTTCTGGTGTTACTAAAAAAGTTCCAACACTAATATTACCCGGCCCATAATCGTGTTGTTTATGTAAGAACAACTCATATTGTTCCTTTTGTATTTTTTTAAACTCTTTTGTCATCTCAGGCCACTCCTCCTCCATCTTTGTTATTACATCATAATCTGTTTCGGATGTGCCCTTAGGTGTATCTTTTATAAACTTCATTTATTTTTACTCACTTTATGATTGATAAAATCTTTCTGTTTTTTGAATGCTTTCTTTAATTTTTGTTTTTCGTTGTATTTTGCAACTAATATTTGTTCTTGTGTCCTACGTTTAGTTTTTACCTTAGCCTTTGTTACTTTGGTCGGTTTTAAAGTGCCTTTCAACTTTGGTTGTTCAACACCCTTGTGAAAAACGTTACCATCTTTATCTACAAACTCAGACATCCAATGCCAACCAGCTGGCCTACCTGTGGGTTTATAAGATGGTTTAGATACCTCTTTAAAAGTTTCAGGAAACATCTTATACATTCTACCCATTAAAGCTCTATCACTTATTACTGATATACAATCGATACCGACGTTACGAACTGGCTCACCTGTAATTTTACAATCCATATAAGGAACGCCATTTATGTAATACCCACCATAATCTTCAAATGATTTCGTACTCATATCTTTCTCCTAATTACATACAACATTTTTTATGTTTTTTCCCACTACCACAATGACACGGGTCATTTCTACCTACTTTGTTGTTATTAACTATCGTAGTTATAAATTTTCTATCATTTATTGTTACACCATTCAAATGGTCAATCTCATGCTGAACACAAATCGACTCTAATAATCTCAATTGAGTATCTTGTTTTTTAGATTCTACTTGCTCTTCCCAACTACCCTTACCCTCAATAATATGTTCAACACCGCTGAAATACCAATGTGATTCCGATTGTTCGGTTTTAATTACAACATCTCTAAATCTTTTAGTATTTACACCTTTACCTTTAAAAGATAAACAACCCTCATAATAAGGTATCTCAACCTCTTGTGAAATGTACTCAGGATTTATAAGAACTAATGGTTCTCTTACATTAACAACAGCAACTTGTGCATCTATACCGACCTGATTAGCAGCTAAACCAATACCATCCTTACGTTGATTAAGTATTTCAAATAATTCTGTTGCTATCTTCATACCCTCTTCTACAGATACCTTTTTTAGAGGTTTGTTAATTAAAGGATTGTGTTCAGTTAGACAATTGATTACTTTTCTCATAACACCTCAAATTTTGAGTGCAGGACTGGATTCGAACCAGCGAACAATGGTTTTGCAAACCACCCCATTAGACCACTCTGGCACCTGCACGGCCCTCTGCATCTGCCATTCTTTGTTTAAACTTTCTGTTTTGCACCTCTAATATATGTTTACAATATTTAATTTTATGTCTCCTACGAAACTTAAATGCTGGACAATCACACGCCCACTCAATACGAGATGGGTCAAATTGAATATCATAATCCTTTCCATCTATCTTATGATGTTCCCAACCATACTCATCAATCAAAACACCATCAAACAACTCTATAATTTTATCAATAAGTTCAGACATTACCTAATACCATCAGTAATCCAAATACAAAAAATATCCACAACAATGTTAAAAATTCTGCTATATGATATAACCATTGTCTCCAACTCATGCTAATTCTCCCCACATAATTATTTCTGAAATCAATTTATCCTCTGCTTCTGTCCAACAAGTGGAATTCCAATTTTCCCACAATGTGGTACCAGACTCATCTTCTATTCTGTGAACTCTAAGTTCACCACTATAATCCTTATCATATGAAATTGTGTAATGATTTGATACCGAAACAACTGGCTCTTCAGTTGTCAACCATTCATTTACAGCCTCACCAACCGTAGATTGATATAGTGTTTGATTTGAATTTAAAACCTTTTCGTTCATAAAACCTCTTTATTAACAATAGAATATAAGAAATAAAACATATATTTGTCAAGCTTTTTTTTAAATTATTTTAAATAATTTGGGCCTGTCCACTCATACCAACTGGTATCTTTATAAAAAACATTACCTCTGGCATGCTTAGCTGGTGCATTCCAACTAGCAGCTTTGAATGTATCACCCCTATTGTAAATATGATTTTTGTGAATACCATCATCCATGGCGACGAATCCCCACACCCTTGTGCCTTCTAAAACCTTTATAAATTTTCTACCATACTTAAAACTTATATTAAATTTATTGGGACGAAATCCACCCCCATTTTTATATTTAAGAGTAATATTTTTTTTCAACCTTTCTAATGCGATATCCATATTTCTTTCTATATTATTAGAGTCATACTTAGATTCGTATATTTTTACAACCTTATTTTTTTTAATTGGCTCATTACCAATGTTATTTATAAATTTAAAACTCATTTTTTTCCTTTACTTTTTATACCTAAATATATGGATTATTTTTTGTTAGGTTTTCTCCTACCCAACCTTTAGATTCAGAGTATACCATCTTAAAACTACGACCCAATCCACTAACATCTTGAGATACTCTAACCACATCTAGTGTATCCCAATCAAAATACTTTTTCATAACCGATGTTATATACCAGCTTTTAGTCTTATCAGTTGTATGTAAATGGTCTGTAAAGCTCATAGTTTTTCCATTAGATTTAAACCTAAATAAAAACTTGTATGACTTCATAGGTGATTTCCAACTCATTGTATTTCCTTTATTTTTCATACCTTAATATACAAAGGAAATGCAATACGTGTCAAGTCTTTTTTTTTATTTTTTTAAGATATTTTTATACCACCACGGCTTTTAGTTTCTTTTTGCTTTGGAGTTTCTTTTACAACCTTTTTTTTCTGAACATCAATCTTTTCTTTTTCGACATCTCGTTTAAACTTCTTCTTTGAATACATATCATACATTTTCTCAATAGAGTCTTTTTCCTTTTCCTCTCTTTCAATCATATGATTGAATGCCAAAACTAATGATAATGCAAGGGGGTCAAAAACGAATATAAGAACAAATATAAAAAACTTAACTACAGTATCTATTTCAGTATCAAATGCTCTAGCTAAATAAATAGCTGGGCCAACATCAACACCAGTCTCAATTAGGTTAAGTTCTAAATCGGACATCTTACCTTTTATATCTAATATATCTTGATTTACTTTTTGTATCTGTGGATTATAACTNTCACGTAATTGTCTTCTGGCTGTTCTNNANTTCTCTGGTAAATCATCTACTTGTGCTTCAAGTTCTTCTTTTAAGAAAACCTTATCTTCCTCTAATTGCTCTAACCTATCCTCTAATGCTATGAGTTCTGTTGATTGTTTTTCGAAACCTAAAGTAGCACCTTGATATGCATTCGATAGATAACCAAAGATACCAGCTGATGTGATTAATACTAAGATAATGACACCGATTGTCATATATGTTCTTAGTAATTTATTTACATCATTCCAAAATCTATATAAGAACGATGCAGCAACAAGTTTACCAAACTCCAATGAACCTGCCATTATGATTACAGATAATCTAGCTCCAGCAAATAAACTTGATAGTCCGAATACACTAAAGAATGCTGCACTACCCGCCACGAGTAAGGCTGACAGTCCCACATATGTTTTTAGGTTTTTACTTCTTTCCATTCTGCCTCTATTATTGTGCTACATATATAATAATTATCATCGTTCTGAAGAACGATATCAGCTAAGTGATAGAGATTTTTAAGCTCTGAGGGCTTCTTCGCAATGTCTGTAACCTTTCTTGCCGACATC